>ERZ773005.84-NODE-84-length-88251-cov-5.323688_pt1 | contig 88251 bp, 81 predicted proteins | sample MGYA00580666_ERZ773005 | MGnify/ENA primary metagenome ERZ773005 (study PRJEB29015, sample SAMEA2737999) | human oral metagenome | biome: human oral; feature: human-associated habitat; material: dental | place: China | collected 2061 ...
CGCTGGGCGTTGATTATGTCCTGAAATGGACGGGCTCGCACGGAAACTATGAACTGGCTTCCTTCAGCCTGAAGGGCAAGGGAAAAATCACCCGGCGGACGCTCCATTATGCGGGTGGTGTGCCTACGACGACGAAGGTATACGACGGTACGGATGCGGTGAAGCAAGCGGATGCGGCGAAGGCTTTTGCGAACGCCTTTAACGACGCGGTATACCGCAAGGATTACACGGAGAACCCGAATATCGCTGTGACGACGGCGCGGTACACGGACGGGGTCAATGCTTCGGTGGATAATCAGACGGAGACGCCGGCGAATCATACTGTCGACTACACGATTACCTTGAGTACGAATAATACGTACGGTACGTCGAATTTCCAGATGGATAATAGCGGCGCGTTGACGGATACGAAGCACGGCACCGGTACCATCACCCGGCGGACGCTCCATATGGATACGCCTGCAGAAATGGCGCCCAGCGATACGGCGGCAGAGCCGGGGCATACGCTGCGTCCGCCGACGGGCGATACGGGCATAGTGGGCAGCGAAATACCGCCTACGGTCACGCGCCGCTGGGAAGGCGGAAAGACGTGGGACGAGATCCGCAATACGCCGGGGACGTACCATTATGAGTGGGTGGCTTCCGACGGCAGCGCGCCGGGACTTTACGGGCAAAATTACATCTTCGCGGGCGGCACTCTCGTTATCCGTTCGGCGAATCCGTTGGATCCTTCCAATTCGGATAACAGTGATATCGTCCGGACATACTATAACGCTTTGGCGGAGATGGACTTTATCCCGGACGATTACGCGTATCACCGCGCTTCCCGTGATTGGGACAAGACGCACTTTTACCGGGATCCGCGGATGGAGTTGATTCGCGAAAAGGATGGCATAAATCTCACCAGTGTGCCAAAGTATTCGCCCGTGAATTATGTGGAGCCGGAGCAGGAAAGTTCGAACGCGGTAAGGGATGTGACGGATTGGAATGACGGGGCGGCGGCAGATCCGATGGAAGCGGCGCGGGAAGCTGCCGCACAGATCGAGACGCGAGAGACGGACGTGAGCCAGCGGCTGGCGGAGGATACGGAAGCGGCGTTGACGCCGGTGACGGCTAAAGCCGCGGCGACGGAAGCGGCGGGCGTACCGGCAGAGGGTTGGCTGGCGTCCCGCGACGAAGCGGCTAAACCCGCGGCGACAGGAATCCGTATCAACGCGCAGGATGAAGAAGTCGACGAGGCGAGTCTGACGGCGGCGGCTCCGGATCGGGGCCTGCACATCGGGATCGAGACGGTGGGCCGCGCCGTGAATATGCGGGCGCTGGTCTGACGCGAGCGAAAAAAGGCGAGCCGCCGCGCGGGTGAAAATTCGGAGCGGCGCGCAAATTTACCTAAGTGAGGAGCGAAAGAGCAATGAAATTGGGGGGGTATCACAGGCTGACCCGGGTGATCACGGTTACATTGGCGGCGGGGGCTTTTGCCTCGACAGTGCTGGCGGCGCCGTCTCTTTCTCAACCGGGGCAGGATATTCGGGAACAGGAGCCAAAGAGCGCGGCGGATGTGCAGAATGTGGCGCCGGATCGACCTGTGGAAGGGCAGGAAGTGCACTTTACGGTGCGCGCCATTGATCTTGACGCGCCGGAGCTCAAGGTGAACCGGACGGCGCTGGCGAAAATTCTGGAACCGTGCCTTAACAAGGAAATTACGTTGGCAGAGCTGAATACCGTCATCGACGAGGTGACGCACTACTGCCGGACGCACGGCTATCCGGCGGCGGCGGCGTATCTGCCGGCGCAGGACAGCGCCGACGGGACGGTTAAAGTCGAGGTCATTCCGGGGCGTTACGACGAGGTCATCATCGAGAACCACAGCCGCCTGAAGGACGATGTGGCGCGGGGATTTTTGAACGGCCTGAAAAAGGGAAGTATTATCGAAACGTCTTCTTTGGAGACGGCGCTATACGGAATCAGCGGCCTTTCCGGAACGAAAGCGGTGGGCGTCCTCAGCCCGGGCAGCGAGTTCGGGACGAGCAATTTGAAGGTGCGCATTGAAGAAGGGAAAATTTCCAATACCGTGCTGTACGTGGAGAATTATGGCAGTACGTCGTCGGGGCGCTACCGCTACGGGATTCAGGAGACGCTGTACGATGTGGAAGGGCGGGGCGATAAGCTGAGCGTCGGCGCGCTGCTCTCCAATCACAATATGCACAATTATTACATCAATTACGAAGCGCTCATCGGCCACGGCGGGACAACGCTGGGTCTGGGCTTCAGCCGTATGGATTACCAGCTGGGGAAGGTGGCGGCGGCGCTGGGAGCGAACGGTACCGCGAATACGATCAGCCTCTTTGGCAGTACGCCTCTGTACCACCTCTCGAACCGCGAGCTGAAGGTGACCTACGGCTTTGATTACCGCATGATGAAAGACGATCTCGATCGCTTCCCTGACGCCAATCGGGAGAAAAGCTCTCACTCGTTCCATGTGGGCGTGGCGGGATCCGAGCGCCAGCCGGGCGCGGCGCTGAGCTATGATGCGACCGTGACGGTGGGGCGGGTAAATCTTGACTCCAAGACGACGTTCGGAAAAATGCTGGACGAGATGAGCGGTACGGAAAGAACCTTCGCCAAGGCGGCGGTAAACGTGACCGGCGTGCAGGCGCTGGGGCATGTGACGGATGTCACGCTGAAATTGCAGGGGCAGACGGCGAACGGCCGGCTCGACGGCTCGGAGCAGATGTATCTCGGCGGCGCGAACGGCGTGCGGGCGTATCCGCAAGGTGAGGCGTCAGGCGATACGGGATTTTTAGGGTCCCTGGAGCTGCGCTATCATACGCCGCTTCCCGGGCTTTCGCTCAGCACGTATTTCGATACCGGCCACATGATGGATCGCGGCTCGGATTCGAGCATGATCCTTAAAGGCTGGGGCGTCGGCGTGAGCTATACAAAGCCGAACGACTGGTTCGCGCGCTTTGACTACGCGCGGCGCATCGGGCTGGACAGGAACGCCACCACAGACGCCAAGAGCCGGGCGCGGATGTGGTTCATCTTAGGAAAGGTCTGGTAAAAAAAGGCGGCGGTCAACGGGTTGACGGCCGCCTTTTTTTGAAGAATTTTTTGGCAAATTCGCTTGACAGATAATTTTTCAGGTGCTATGATGAATCTGTAAGTTTGATGAAAGATGTTTGAAAACCGCATAAAGATTGGATCAGGTGTCGAGAGACTTAATAGAAAAGTTGGAGAAGCCAACGCGGTCCCGCCACTGTAACAGCGAGCAATCCTGCACATGTCACTGGGAGAGAGTTCCCGGGAAGACGCAGGAGAGTGATGACCTGGAGCCAGGAGAACTGCCTGATTAACGATCGCCGTTTGACCTGCGAGAGATGGGGAAGGGGATTTGCGACTTCGCTGCTGTTCTTGGCCTTTGGGGACGAGAATATTTTTGCGTACGCGTATGAGGCTCTTTTCCGTTCGCGGGAAGGAGCTTTTTTTAGTGGTCAAAAAGTTTTCTCCATGGTTTCAGCTCCATGGAGAAGCATTGCTCATACATTTCATTCAGTCCTATGTTTCGCCGCTTTGCGGCGAGTCCCGAAAGCCGCGGGGTTTTCGGGACCCCTCCTTTTTTTCGGAGGGTGGTTGAGACGGAAGGTTTTCTCCATGGTTTCAGCTCTATGGAGAAGCACTGCTCATACATTTCATTCAGTTCTATTTGCCGCTTTGCGGCAAAGTCCCGGGAGGACGCGAGTTTTCTCGGGACCCCCTCCTTTTTTTCGGAGGGTGGTTAAGTCAAAAGGTTTTCTCCATGGTTTCAGCTCTATGGAGAAGCATTGCTCATACATTCATTTCTTTCGCCGATTGCGGCGGGGCTCCTTGGGTGAGGAACCCGGGGAGTCCTCTCTTTTTTCATACGGGATGACCGCGTTTTATTCGCGGCCGTCTGGTATAGATTTATTTTCAAAAGAAAGGTGGAGATTTAATGGGTACCTTGGAAGGAAAAGGACTGACGGCTATTCGTATGCCGGCAGTGAGCCCGGCTTTGATCGGCGTCGAAGGCGACTGGTGCCAGAACCCGCACCTGCGCGTAGAAAAAAAGACGCCGCTGGAAGCGAGGATCGCTGCGGAACGCCCGGCGCTCAGCGCAGGGCTGAAAAAGCTCAAGACGGCGCTGGGCGAGTCGAAGTACGCGAAGTATATCGATTCATTGCGCAATCTGACACAGAGCGGCAAGACGCTGCTGATGGTGGCAGACGGTTTCCAGCATCGGTCGCTTTTGGAGCGGGAATTTATCCCGGCGATTAAGGCGGCGTTTGAAGTATCGACCGTCCGCGTCGTAGCGTATTCTTATTTATGAGGCGTTTCCGCGAGGCTTGGCGAATAGGTTAAGACTTGCGTTTTCGTGGCGTTTTCGCCATATTTTAATTTTCTCAAAGGAGAGAGGACTATGAAAAAAAATTGGAAGAATCTTTTGGCGGCCTCGTTGGCCTGCACGACGCTCTTGGGCTTTTCGGCTTCAGCGAGCGCGATGGGGTATGAGCTGAACCCGGAGGTCAAAGACGCTACTCCGGCGCTTAAAATGGCGGCGGAGATCGGCATTTTGAAGCATGAAACGCCGGAACTGCAGAATCTGGAAGATAAGGACGCGATCCTTGTCATGAGCTTTGGCACGACGTTTAAGGAAACGCGCGCCAAGACGATCGAGGCGACGGTGGCGGCCATTCAGGCGGCGCATCCGGATACGAAGGTCGTATTGGCCTTTACGTCGCACATTATCATCGACCGCATTAAAGCGAAAGAGGGTCTGGAGATTCCGACGCCGGAGGAGGCGCTGGAAGAACTTAAAGAGGAAGGTTACACGCGCATTGCCATTACGTCGCTGGATCTTTTCCCCGGCATGGAGTACGCCTATGATACGGCGGTGTTCAATCTCTATAAGGACGAGTTCAAGAAGATGACGCTGGGAACGTCGCTCATGTACTGGATGGGGCAGGAGGATCAGCCGGACGATGTGGCCGAGTTTGTCAAGGCGGTCGAAACACAGCTGCCTATGCGCGGCCCGAAGGACGCCGTTCTCCTGATGGCGCACGGCACGCCGCATCCGTCGAACGCGTACTATTCAGTCATTCAGACGCGCGTCGATATGGCGAAGCTGAAAAATGTCTTCGTTTATACCGTCGAGGGCTGGCCGCATCTCCAGAATATCATTCCGAAGCTCAAGGCGGCAGGGATCGAGAACGTTACGCTGATGCCAATCATGATGGTTGCCGGTGATCATGCGAATAACGATATGGCGGGCAGCGATCCGGATTCGCATAAGTCGCAGCTTGAAGCCGCGGGCTTTAAGGTAAACACTTACATTCACGGCTTGGGCGAGAACGCGGCGATTCGCCAGCTCTACGTCGAGCGGGCTAACGACGCTTGGAACGCTTTGGAAGCAGAGTAAAAAAGAATACGGATTAGCCGGAGAGGAATCTTCTCAATCGAGGAGGTTCCTCTTTTTACGTAAAAAGAAAGAGTTGTCGGCGGAAGCGTTGACAGGCGGGAGGGATGGTGCTAATATGAAGATGGTTAAGATTAAAAACTCCATAAGGAGAATCAGGCGCATTGCGCTTAATAGGGAAGTTCGGTCGAGCCGACGCGATCCCGTCACTGTGACAGGGAGCCGCCGTCCATGAGCCACTGAAGCGAGAGCTTTGGGAAGGTGGAAGGCAGCGATGATCTGGAGCCAGGAGACCTGCCTGATTGACGATCACCGTTATTACCTGCGAGCGATAGGAAGGGGATTTACCGGATCTTGGCGGTCTGTTTTTTCAGACGCTGATTTCCGGCGTTCCGTTGAGCCTTTTTTCGTGCAGAGGCTCTTTTTTATTTACTCTGAGGGAGATTCCAAAACCGAGGTGGGAGAATGCTTAGTTCATTGATTGCTCCGCTCCCTATGCAGCGAGCCGGACTATATGGCGCATGGGGACAGCTTGAGGATGTGCTGCAGGCGTATTGCCGAGCGCGGGTAGAGGCGCTGGCGGAACTGACCGAGTTGAGAACGCGGGTTCGTCAGCGGGCGGCAGCCTGCCACCTGGCGAAAGATACGCCGGAGGGCGATGATTTTGATGATTACGTCGGTCGCCTCTATCGGCGGGTGGTCGATCTCCGGAACATGCCGGTGCGCGCCGGCCTGCCGGATCGGCGGCTTTCAGGAGCGGCGCTTACGGCGTACATCGTGAGCCGGGTGCGGTTCGCAGGAGAAGCGCCGTCGCTGCTTCGCGTGCTGGCGAAAGAGAATGGCGTCGCCTGTGAAGATCTTTTAGAGCGGTGCAGCCTGACAGCGGAGACGGGGGAAACGCTGGGGGAGACGCTGGAACGGTTGGAAGAAATGATGGTAAAACTGGTGGACGGTTTAGCGGCAGGTGGTTTTTCCCCTGCTGCCGCCGAGGGCGTTATGGCGTGGCCGAAGGTGCAGGCGATGACAGTAGAGGGGCAGGCGGCGCTGCGGGAGATTTTCGCTTATATCACGGAGAAACTCGCGCCGTCGCTTCGTCCTCCAAGCGTGAGACAGGCGCCTAAAATAGAGGAAACGGCGGACTGCGCCGGCTTACCGTCGCCGCGAGGCTGGGCGATTGGGCAAAAGCTCGGGCAGGAGCTTATTGACCGCTATATTCGGGACGAGGGGCGTTACCCGGAAACGGTGGCGATGATTCTCTGGGAAGAAGCGAATCGCCGTAGCCAGGGGCAATGCGTGGCGGAATTTCTGTATCTTTTGGGTGTCCGTCCCCGCTGGAACAAGCAGGAGCGGGTGACGGGGCTGGAAATTATCCCGGCGCGGGAGCTCAGACGGCCGCGTATCGATGTGATCGGCTGCGTAAGCGGGCGTTTTCGCCGCCGCATGGGCGCGGTGATGGAGCTGCTTTCCGAGGCAGTGCGCCTGATCAATGAAGCGTCGACACAGGACGCGGATAATTTTGTCGCCCGCCATGTTGAGAGCGATACGGCCCGTCTGATGATGAAAGGCGAGGACGCGGCTGACGCGAAGAAAGAGGCGCTGCGGCGGCTTTTTTTGGAGCCGCCGGCGGACGGCAATATGGCGAATATTCCCCTTATCCTTCAATGGGGACTCAGGCGGCTGGACGCGGTGGTGAAGAATGAGGATACCCGGGCGACGCATATGTTCTGCTCGGATGTTTACAACGCCTGTCAGGGAGCGGTGATCGCCGCTGTGAAAAAGCTGACGGGGCGGAGGGCATACGGCTACGCTGGGGACAGCTCTGATCCCGAGCGCGTTCAGGTGCGTCCCCTGGCAGCGGAAGCGCGCCGGCTTTTTTGGGGGGAAGCGGTTAATCCCAAATTCATCGCTGAGCTTCGTTCTTACGGCGCGGAGGGAGCGTACGAGTTGGCGCATTACCTTGAGCGTCTCTGCCGTTGGGATGAAACAAGCGGTATTATGGAGGACTGGATGTACGAGATGGCGGCGCGGCTCTATGTGCTGAACAAAGAGAGCCGGCAGTGGATGCGAGAGCTCGCCCCACTGGCCCTCAAAACACAATGCCAGCTTCTTCTTGAAGCGACGGATAGGGGACGCTGGCAGGCGCGGGGGCGGACGCGCGCATCCCTGGAGGCGCTGTCCTATTCTTTGGTGTCGATCGAAGAAGAAAGCGGCGCGGCCCGGGCGTGACGGCTTAGCGATTATAGTGTATTTTATCAGGGATTGCCAGCGCTGCGACGCTGGCCTTCCCCTGTGCCGGGAAGCGGCAGCTTTTCGGTAGAGGGGAAGCGGGGTGTTTTTGTGCAGGAGAGTACCTATGGCGAATGATATAGTATTAACGGCCGAGGGGGTGTCGGCGGGATACCGGCAGCATTCCCACATTCTTCGCGACGTGTCGTTTGCGGTGCGGTCGGGGGAGATGGTGGGCATCATCGGCGCGAATGGGGCGGGAAAGTCGACGCTCCTGAAAACGCTGCGGGGACTTTTGCCGCCGCTGGCGGGGAAAGTGACAGTGAACGGGCGATCAGCGGAAAGTCTGAAGGATCGCGAGTTCGCGTTGGAAGTGGCATATCTCCAGCAGAATGTCAGCCTGTCTTTTGCCTATACGGCGCGGGAGATCGTCATGGCGGGGCGTTATCCCCGGCTGAAATGGTGGGAGCGCGAAGGCGTGGAAGACGAGGCGGTGGTGGATGCCTGTATGGCGTACACTGGAGTCGCGGAACTGGCCGAGCGGTCGATTTTAGCCATGTCGGGCGGGCAGCGCCAGCGGGTACTCTTGGCAAAGGTGTTGGCGCAGCAGACGCCGCTTCTTTTTCTCGATGAACCGGCAACGGGGCTTGATATTTTCTACCAGGAGGAGATTTTCCGCTTCGGTCGGGAACTGTGCCGGGCGGGGAAGACGACGCTGATGGTTGTCCACGAGCTGGGACTGGCGGCGAAGTTTTGTTCGCGGCTGATTTTAGTCGGCTGCGGCACGGTGGTAGCGGACGGGACGCCGGACGAAGTCTTGACGTCGGAAAATTTGAGCCGCGCTTACGAGGTGCCGGTGCGAGTAGTAAAAAATCCCCTGACCGATACGGTGGAGGTGTTTACCGAGCCGCCGCCAGCTGATCAGCGGCGGCAGGCGATCCTGCGGACGCTGCTCGGCGAAGCGGCGGATGGCTCGGATAAACCGGCGGCTAAGGGAAACGCTGGCTGATCGGTCAGGCGGGAAGTTCAGGTAGAATAAAGATTCAGAGTAATTATTTTAGGAGGTATTCAGGTATGGAGATGTTTTCAACGGCGGCCGCCTATTTTCATAAAGGCGGATATGTTATGTACGTGCTGCTTTTGTGCTCAATTTTCGTGGTGGCCATTGCGGCGGAGCGCGCCCGTTTTTTTGCCAAGGCGGACGCGGGCCGGGCATTTGGGCGGAAGTTCTACGAATGCGTGACGAACGGGGATTATGATATGGCGCAGTCGCTGGCGCAAAATTCACCAGGAATACTCCCTGAGCTTTTGACGGGCGCGTTCCACCTCCTTTTGGGTGGGAACCGCGCTGTGGCGTCTTTCCTGGAGGTACAGTCCGGTATTGCGCTGTCCCAGCTGCGTCGCCGCCTTTATTATCTGAATGTTATCGTTACGTTGTCGCCGCTTTTGGGGCTGTTGGGGACGATTATCGGCATGATTTCAGCGTTCAGCGTGTTCAATCTCGATTCGGGGCAGGCGACGGCGATTACGGGCGGCGTCGGCGAGGCGCTTATCGCGACGGCTTTCGGTCTTTGTGTGGCGATTCTGTCGCTGGTCGTCCATTCGTATTTTACGCAGCGCATTGAAAACATCGTGACGGACATGGAACAGTGCTTCTCGATTGTCGAGGGGCGGCAGGAGGAGATTGGCAAGGCGCTTAAAACGGAGGGCGGTGCGACGGTATGAGGCTTCGAGATCGGCGGGGATTTTCCAAGCCGGAGGTCATGATCATTCCGATGATCGATATTATGTTCTTCCTGCTGGTGTTCTTCATGCTGAGTACGCTCTACATGGTGAACCTCAAGACGGTGGATATCAATTTGCCGAAAGCGCAGCACGCGGAGCTTCGGACGACGGCGCCGTATCTGGTGACGATGAAGAAAGACGGTACCCTCTGGCTGGAGGATAAAAAGATGGGCGAGCAGCAGCTTCTCAACAGGGCGGAGAGCGAGGCGCGCCGTAATCCCCATTTTTCCGTGGTCATGCGGGTTGACAAGGAGGTTGATTACGGAAAAGTCATTCAGCTTCTTGATAAATTCAAGGGAATCGGGGTAACGCGGTTTGGGCTGGGTGCTGAATCCGGGGGGAATGGGGCATGATCCGGGAAAACGCGAGCGACAAGTATCGGGCGCTGGGCGTGTCGCTCCTGATCCACGCGGCGCTGTTTGTCGTGATCGCGGTGACCGGACTTTTGACAAAGCCTCATGAGCCGGTCAACCCGCCGGTGGAGGTCGTCCTGTACGATATGGACGCGGGGCCGGGGCATGGTAAGGGCGGCGGCGGGGGCGGCGGTTCACCGGCGCCGATGGAGCCGCCTTCGGCGGAGGATGTCGTGGTGCCTAATGAGGCGACACCGCCTCCACCGCCGGACGACGCATTGAATAACGAAGCGCCGCCGGATCCAGAACCGGAGCGGCAAGCTTCGCCAAGACCTCCGGCTGACCGGCAGGGAATTCAGCGCGCGCCCGGTGGCACAGGCGAGGGGGGCAGCGGAACCGGTCACGGAACCGGAACCGGCGGCGGATCCGGCGAAGGCGAGGGCGGCGGCGGAATGAGGCCAAGCGTCCCGCCGCGCCTTATCTCGGCGGTCGAGCCTGCATATCCCGAACGGCTTCGCCGTGATGGGGTCGAGGGCGTAGTGAGTCTGCGGCTTATCGTCGGTACGGACGGCAGTGTGGAGAGCGCCGAGGTAGTGGGCTCTTCGGGGTACGATGAGATGGACAGCGCCGCTCGGAACGCGGCCTTTGAATACACCTTCAGCCCGGCGGAAAATTCCGCCGGCGACGCGGTACGCTGCGCAATATCGACGGCGGTTCGCTTTCAGTTGAATTAGAACGCGGGCGGCGTGTGCCGTCCGCAGGAGCCTGTCCGCAGGTTCCCGCTTTTTTAGACGCGGGTCAAAAGAGCGGGCGAGAGGACAGGCTTTTTGTTTTGGATAAGTGGGAGGACGGCTTTTATCCCGCAAAAAGCGGCGCTTTGCGTGTGCGGCGTCATTTTGGGAAATAAATTCTTTGCTTGACTGTATGACGGCTATACTGTTTATAATAAAAAACAATATAAAAAGCGGTTAAAAATTGATGGCTTATTACGGCAGCGGAGCGCTATCGTTACCGTATTAAAATATCTCTTTTACGGCGCAGCAGATACGGCGCGGGCGGCGCGCTGGGAGCGCTTAGCCGCTGCGCCGAAGAATTTGACCGCTTATGAAGGGAGGTGAAAGAGGATGGAACACCCAGCGTTTAAGGTGCCTGACGATCCGCACGGCAAAGCGCGCTATATGAGCGCGAAAAAGCACGCGGAAGCGGCGAAGGATGCGGGCAAAAGCTCGGAAGAGATCCACGCGATTTTCAAGAAGGTCATGGAATTTGATCCGATGGATATCGAGAGTATTCCCAAGGACGAGACTCACGCGAAATATCGCAGCGCCATGATTCATGTAAAGGCGGCAAAAGAGAAAGGAATGTCGGCGAATGAAATCCACGCGATGTACGACCGCATCATGACGGGCAAGGCAGGCAAGCATAAGCGCGCCTGAAAAAAGGGGCGGTCCGCATTCGATTTTCTGGCGATGGTTTAATGGTTTAGGGGAATTGCTTTAAACTAAGCCGTATATCTGGCGGGAAATCGCTGGGCGGGCGCCCCTGTCGAAAATAACGGCTCCACGCTGAGATGGCGCGGGGTCGAAAAAGGATGTCAAAGATGGACAATCGTTTTCCGCTGGCGCGGCTCTCGACAGGGGATACGGCGTATCTTTACGATAAGAGCATCGTGCTGTTCTTTCAGGGGCGGCGCAAGGTGCTGAGTACGTCGGTATATAACGGCGGTTACCATGAGGATTTCACGGCGGTTTATAATCGTGATATGACGCGAGGGGCGGGAATGACCTGCGAAATGCTGGCCGCGACCTATGAGGAACATATGGCCATCGTGTCGCGGCGGCTGGGGCTTGATCCCGACCGGGTAACGGGTATGGGGACGGCGGCGCAGATGACGAACGCGGCGGTGAAGTCCCTTTCCTATGAGGATCTGACAGTGACGGCCATCGTCACCGGCGGAATTGAGACGAACGGCGGCCGCGTGGGGGACCCGGCGACGTATTTTAAGCGGCGGGAAAAGCCGCGCCCGGGGACGATCAATATTATTCTCGTCTTGGACACCGATTTAGCGCCGGGGACGCTGGCGCGCGCCTTAGTCACCTGCACTGAGGCGAAAACAGCGGCGCTTCAGGAGCTGATGGCGGGCAGTCGATATTCGACGGGGCTGGCGACCGGATCCGGTACCGACCAGACGATTGTCGTGGCGAACGCGGATTCGCCGCTCTACCTTGACGGCGCGGGAAAGCACAGCAAACTGGGCGAGTTGATCGGCCGGGTCGTCATTGCGGCGGTGAAGGAGGCGCTCTTTCGTCAATCGGGGCTTTCGCCGGAGCGTCAGCACGATCTTTTGCGACGCTTGGCGCGCTTCGGCGTGACGTCGGATACGGTCTGGGAAGCGTACCGAAAGATTGCCGGCGAAAAGGCGGCGATCAAGCCGGTGTTTTTGGCAGAGCTTGACGTGCTGGCTGGCTCCGAGGATTTAGTCCCCTATGGCATCCTGTATATACATTTACTGGACGAATATTTATGGCGACTTTTATCGGAACAAGAAACGCGGGCGGCGGCGGAGCCAATATTAAAGCTATTAGCGGACGCCGCCGGGGCAAAAGCGCCTGAAATCGAGGGCACGCTCGAAAAGGCGATGATTTCGGCGCTGGAATATCTACTGGCGGCGGCTTGCGTCCGACGGCTTGATAAGCGCGGGGAGGAGGACTGAAATGAGGATCGTTCTGTTTACAAATATTTCCCGTAGTTATTCTCTTTACCGCAAAAACCGGGATCGGCTGGCACAAGAAGCGCCGAAGATTGAGGCCGAGGGCTGGCTCTTTGCCAGTGATACGGAATGGACGGCCGAATGGGCGGAGCGCTTCGCCGCGGCGGACGTCGTTCTTATTCTCTGGATGGGGACGGGGTTGGATAATCCGTTCCTGCGTCGAGCGGCGCGGTACATGGAAAAGCGCGGCAGCCGCTATCTGATTCTAGTAGAGAATGCCGGGACGGACAAGGTATCAGAGGGATTTTCCGCAGAGCAGAGCCGCCGGGTGTGGCAGTATTTTCGCTATGACGGCGGAGAAAATCTCTATCAATGCGTGCTGTGGCTGGGGAAGGAATTTGGCGCGACGCCTTACGAGCCGGAGGAGCCGAAACTCCTGCCGTGGCATGGGATATGGCACCCGGCGTGGACGGAGGCGGAACGTTGCCAGGATCAGGAAGGTTATCTGGCAGCACATTACACGGCGGGACGACCGACGGTGGGGATCCTGTTTTACCGCACCGAGTGGCTGATGGGCGATTTCACGTATCACGCCGCGCTTATCCGCGCCATTGAGGCGCAGGAGATGAACGCCATCGCCGTCTTTACGAACACGTTCCGTAATGAGGAGCTTGATTCGCCTACCCTGATGGATGCGGTGAACCGCTATTTTTTCTGGGGGAAAACGCAGTTGGTGGACGTTATCGTCAATACGATGAAGTTTTCTCTTAAGGCCGCCGGTACGTCGATCGAGGAGCTGGCACGGCTCGATGTTCCGCTCTTGGAGGCGTACACCGTATTGGGCGAGCGTGAGGCATGGGAAAAGTCTACGGCGGGGCTGGATCCGATGGAAGTTTCTATTGCCGTGAGCTTGCCGGAGTTTGACGGTGTTATTCACAGCGTACCTATTGCAGCGCGGGTGAAGGACGACGTCGGCGACGTGACCTGGCAGGTCATGGAGGAGCGCATGGCACGATTGGCGGCGAAGGCGAAAAAGTGGGCGCTCCTGAAGAAAAAGCCGAATAAGGATAAGAAAATCGCGATCGTATTTCATAATTATCCGCCGACAAATTCTAATATTGGCAGTGCGGCGGGGCTTGATTCGCCGGAAAGCGTGCGCCGCCTGCTGGCGAAAATGCGAGACGCCGGATACACGGTGGCGACGATTCCCGAGAACAGCAAGGCGTTCATGAAGCTTTTGACGGACAATGCGACGAATGATCGTCGGTTCATCAGCGCGGCGCAGGTGAAGGACGCTTACGGTCATCTGACGGCGGAGCAGTACGCCCGCTTTTTCACACGTCTGCCGGATGCGGTGCGTACGCAGCTTACCGCGGATTGGGGCGAAGCGCCGGGGGAGGTATTTAATTACGAGGGCGATCTTTTGATTCCCGGGACGCTCAACGGCAATATTTTCATCACGGTACAGCCGCCGCGCGGTTTCGGCGAGGATCCGGGCAAGATTTTGCATGATCCGGCGGCCGCGCCGACACACCACTACATCGGATTTTATCACTGGCTGCGCGATCTCTGGCAAGCGGACGCGGTGGTGCATATCGGTACGCACGGTTCGTTGGAGTGGTTGCCGGGCAAGGGGACAGCGCTTTCGTCCTCTTGTTATCCCGATATTTCGTTAGGCGACCTGCCGGACGTTTATCCTTATTGGATGACGATCGTGGGCGAGGGGATTCAGGCGAAGCGCCGGGGCGCGGCCTGCCTTATCAGCCACCTGTCGCCGCCCATGCAGCTTTCGGGAAGCTACGAGGAAATTCAGGAACTGGAGCAGGCGCTCGACGAGTACGTCCATTTTCGCCGGACACAACCGGAAAATCTCGATACGCTCAAGGATATTGTGCGGGAAAAGGCGGCGGCTTGTAATTTTGGCGACGATATCGCAGAAGGCGACGATTTTGTCGATTATGTGGGGCGGCTGCATAATTATGTGACCGATATCAAGAATATGCAGATCCGTACCGGCCTTCATATCATGGGACAGCCGCCGGAGGGCGAAAATTTAACGGAGTACGTCGCGGCGCTGGTTCGCCTCGATAACGGCGACATACCGTCGCTTATCCAGCTTTTGGCGACGGAGGCGGGATACAGCTACGACGAACTTTTCGCCGACAGCAGCCGCCTGACGCCGGACGGGATCACTTACGGCATGAAGCTCGATGAGCTGGAAAGCAAGGGACATGCCCTGCTCGCGTTTTTAGCGGCGCGAGACTACGATCCGGCGGCGGTGCGGGAAGCGTTGGCGGAGCCGGAAGCGGCCGATTTTTCTGACGAAGGACGGACGAAGCTGGGCGAAGTGCTCGGCTATATCTGCGAGGCGATTGTGCCGAATCTGCGCCGGACGGTAGAGGAGTTGACGAATACGGTGCGGGCGCTTTCCGGCGGTTATATCGAGCCTAGCCCAGCCGGAGCGCCGTCCAGCGGCGGCGCCGATCTTCTGCCCACGGGGCGCAATTTCTATGGCGTCGATCCGCGAAGACTGCCTACACCGGCAGCGTGGGAGCTGGGAAAGCGGCTGGGAGATGAGGTGGTGTCGCAGTACATCGCCGATGAAGGACGCTATCCCGAAGCCTGCGGCATCGTTCTTTGGGCGGGCGCGAACATGCGCAGTCACGGACAGTGCGTGGCGGAGTTTTTCTATCTTATGGGGGTGCGTCCGGTTTGGCAGAGGCCTTCACAGCGCGTCGTGGGGCTGGAGGTCATTCCTTTAGATGAGCTGAAGCGGCCGCGCATCGACGTGACGGGACGGATCAGCGGCCTTTTCCGCGACAGTATGCCAAACGCGATTCGCTGGATGGACGCGGCGGTAAAATTGGTCAGCGAATTGGATGAGGCGGATGAGGACAACTATGTGCGAAAACACGTCAAAGCAGACGCCGCTTGGCTGGAGGAGCAAGGGACGGAGGCGGAGGCGGCCTGGACGAAGGCATCGTACCGCATTTTCGGCGATCCCCCGGGCGCATACGGAGCGGGCGTAGGGGCGCTCTTGGAGTCGAAGGCGTGGGAAACGCTTGACGATATTGCCGCTGTCTATACACGCTGGTCGGGCACCGCTTATGGATCTGACGCGCTTCCCGGCGATTACGAGCCGGAGCTTTTCCGACGGCGGATGAGCGGACTGGACGTGACGATTAAGAATGAGGACAACCGCGAGACGAATATGTTCAGCTCTGACGATTACAACGCGTACCACGGCGGCATGATCGCCACGGTTCGCGCCATCACCGGCAAAGCGCCGCGTTCTTACAGCGGCGACAGCACTGATCGTAAACGGGTCAAGGTGCGGACGGTGCAGGACGAGGCGAAGCGTGTCTTTCGCGGCGAGTGCATGAACCCTAAATTCATCGAGGGCATGAAGAAACACGGTTACAAGGGCGCATTGGAGCTGGCGAACACGTTGGCGCACAGTTACCAATGGGACGCGACGAGCAAAGTGCTGGAGGACTGGATGTACGAGAAGTACGCGGAAAAGTACGCCCTCGACCCGGCCATGCAGGAGTGGATGCGGGACGTCAACCCGTGGGCGCTTCAGCGTATGGCGGCGGTTCTTTTGGAAGCGGAAAAGCGCGAGCTGTGGCAGGCGCGTCCGGAAACGAAGGAGGCGCTGACGCGGCTCTATATGGAGATGGAGGGCGAATTGGAGGAGCGCGCCGAGGGATGAACGGCGAGAGAGCGCGTTTAATGAGCCGCTAGCCGTTATGGCGGCGTGTTTTAGGAGGGGAAAGAATGAAAATGTTTACGGGATGGTTGAGAAAGCGCTGCATCGCGTTTTTTAGGCTGGGACGGGGCCTGGCGCTTGTCGGGCTGCTCTTGCTGAGCCTGTTTGCGGTTGCTTGCGGAAATGAAACGGCAAAGGCGCCGAACGCCGAAACGAAAGCGAATAAACCGGATCTGCCGCCGGGCGCGTACGAAATCGTCGATGCCCGGGGAGACACGGTTCGCATTCCGGCGATACCGAAGCGGGTGCTGACCTTTACGACGGGGGCGGACGAGATCGTCTTAGGGCTCGTGAAGCCGGATCGCATGATCGCCGTAAATCAGGATTTTGTCGATCCCGGTCATTCTAATGTCGCGGCGTTGGCGAAGCAGGTTCCGAATACCATCGAACGCAATCCGACAGTGGAACGGGTGGCGGCGCTTCAGCCGGATCTTGTCATCGTGCAGGACTGGATCGCGATGGATAAAGTACAATCCCTGCGCGATCTGGGAATCCCCGTCGTAGTTTCGCGGACGCCGCGCAGCATCGACGACGTTCGCACGACGATTCACCTGATCGCCGACAGTCTGGGGGAAACGAAGCGAGGCGATGATCTCGTCGCTTTGATGGATAAAGAACTCATCGCGCTTCAGGCGAGGCTGAACGAAGTGCCGCTAAAGGAAAAGGGAAAGACGGTGGCGTTGGTCTCAATTATGCCGGCCTACGGCGGAGCGGGCAGCATGTTCGACGACGTCATTCGAGCGGCGGGCGCGCAGAACGCCAAGGCTCTGGCAGGCAACCGGCAGGGTCAGGCGATGACAAAGGAGCAGTTTGTCGCCTGCGATCCCGATTATATTTTCCTCCCGTCGTATAACGATCCCCGGACGAAGGAAGAAACTTACGGTGCGGAGTACATGAACGATCCCTCGCTTAGCGGGATGAAGGCGGTGAGGGAGAACCATCTGCGCTATCCGTGGGCGCGCTATATTTATAATATCTCGCAAAACGTCGTCTTCGGCGTTCAGGAAGCGGCGCGGATGCTTTACGGGGAAGCGTTCGCCCAGCCTCCGGATCGTCACCTGACGGTGGCGGAGTGAAACTATCGCCATTCGGGGAGGGAAGGAAACAAAACGCATGGTCATCCGTGATGTGCAAGGCTTTCAGGAAAAGTGCTTAGATGTATTAGCTCTCCTGAAAGACCGGCTGGACTACGAGGAATCAGAGGATTATGATTCACAGCATCAAACGCGGGAGCAAATGCAGTGGGTCACGGATCACGTAGTTTCGTCCCAAGGGGCGAAAGCTATCGAGGTAAGCGAGGAATTTATCCGATTTTTGCAGGAGTTTTCATAAGGAAAAGCGCAGTGATACGACGAGAAAGGGGCAGTATCATCTATGAAACGCAAGGCTGTTTATCCATTTACGGCAATCGTCGGGCAGGAAGAAATGAAGCTGGCGCTGATTCTCAACGTTATCAATCCTTCGTTGGGCGGCGTGCTCATTAAAGGGGAAAAAGGGACGGCGAAATCGACGGCGGTGCGGGCTTTGGCAGCGCTCCTTCCGGCGCTTCGGTCGTCCGCCGGGTGCCGGTATCACTGCGATCCGGCAAATAAAAATCTGCTCTGCGACGATTGCCGGGCGAAGCTGGCGGAGGCGGGAGAGCTTCCCGAGGAAGAACTTTCCATGCGCATCATCGAACTGCCGGTCAGCGCGACGGAGGATCGGGTCGTCGGCACCCTTGATATTGAGGCGGCTATTCAGGAAGGGAGAAAGCGTTTCGAGCCGGGGATACTGGCGGACGCGAACCGCAATATTCTCTATGTCGACGAGATCAATCTGCTGGAGGACCACATCGTCGACGTGCTTTTGGATTCGGCGGCAATGGGCGTCAATACGGTGGAGCGGGAGGGCGTTTCCTATGCTCATCCGGCGCGGTTCGTACTGGTGGGGACGATGAACCCGGAGGAAGGCGACATTCGGCCGCAGCTTCTCGATCGTTTTGCCCTTTCGGTGACGGTTACGGGCGAGCATGAGGCGAAGAACCGGGTCGAGGTCATTCGGCGGCGGCTCGCTTATGAAAAGGATGCGGACGCATTTACCGCTTCTTATGCCGGGGAGCAGGAAAAGCTGGCGCGGCGGATCACTGAAGCGCAGGCGCGGCTGGCCGAGGTAGCGGTCAGCGAGGAAATTCTCGGGAAAGTAGCGGATATGTCCATCGCGCTCGGGGTCGACGGTCACCGGGCGGATATCACCGTCATCAAGACGGCGCTGACGCACGCGGCCTTTTTTGGCCGGACAGAGGTGGCGGAGGAGGATCTTAAGGCGGCGGCACATTTGGCACTGCCGCATCGTATGCGTCGCCGTCCCTTCGAGGACGGAGAACTGGATTGGGCAGAGGTCGAAAAACTTCTGGCATAGAGGGGAACAATATGGAACGGAGCGTTTTTCCTTTTTCGGCGATCGTCGGGCAGGACGCGGCGAAGCAGGCGTTGACGATTGCGCTGGTAAACCCGGCGGCGGGCGGGCTTCTCATTTCCGGCCCGAAGGGGACGGCAAAATCGACGCTGGTACGGGCGGCGGCGCGCTTCACAGCGACCGGGCGACTGGCAGAATTACCCATCGGCGCGACGGACGATATGGTGTTCGGCAGTCTCGATATGGAAGCGGCGCTCGCTACGGGCGAGCGCCGGGCACGTCCGGGGCTCCTTCTCCGGGCGGCGGACACGGTTCTCTATATGGACGAAGTAAATCTTCTGCGGCCTGATTTTCTGGCGGCGGTGCTGGACAGCGCCGCCAACGGCTTTTTTGATTTACAGCGCGACGGCGTTTCTTATCGGGAAGAAGTCAGCTATACGGCGGTGGGGACGATGAATCCGGAGGAGGGGACGCTGTCCGCCGCGACGCTGGATCGATTCGGCATGTTTGTCGCTCTCGAAAATGACGAAAATAAGGCGAGCCGGGAGGAAATCGTGCGGCGGGTGATGAAATTTGAAGCCGACGGGGCTTCCTTCGCGGCTGTCTACGCGGCGGAGGAGGAAACGCTCGCGGTGAAGATTCGCGCGGCGCGAGAACTCTTGCCGGAGGTCGAGGCGTCGGAAGCGATGCTGGAGCTCGTGGCACAGTATTGCGCGCGCTCTTATTGCCGCGGGAATCGCGCCGATCTCTATCTCTTAGAGGCAGCGCGGGCGGTGGCGGCGCTTGCCGGGCGAAGCTACGTCATGCCGCAGGATATCGAGGCGGCGGCCATGTTCGTCCTGCCGCACCGCATGGGGCGCCCGCCGGAGAGCCAGTCGCCCGAAGCGGAGAAACCGACGTCAGAAAACGATGCGTCGCAGGAAACAGAGGAAGCTCCAGAAGATCCGGGAGATGCGGACGACGGCACGGAAACGGACGAACCTTCCGATGGCGAGCGGGAAGAGCTGCCGGAGCCGGAGGGAAAAGACGCGGAAAAGGATGGGGACGATAACGCGGCGGAACCGCCGCGGGAAGAGACGTCGCCGGAAAGCGATCCGGAAAATGAACCGCCGGAGAACGCGGCGGGCGATATGGAGCAGATTTTTGCGGCGCTGGAGAACCTGATGGCGGCGCGGCTCGCCATTGAGCAGCCGCCGCAGTGGGAGCATGAAAAACGCGAGGGGAGCGGTAAGCGAAGTCTCACGCGTACGGACAGCCGCATGGGACGCTACGTTCGCGCCGAACTTCCGCGACCGCGCGACGGACTGGATCTGGCCTTCGATGCGACGCTGCGGGCGGCGGCTCCTCATCAGCGGAGCCGCCGAGGGACGCAGGCGGTCGTTATTCGTCCTTCGGATTACCGCTCCCGTGTGCGCGAAAAGCACATCGGGGCGAATATTCTTTTTCTGGTCGACGCCAGCGGCTCGATGGGCGCGCAGGAACGCATGAAAACGGTCAAGGGCGTTATCCTGTCGCTCCTTAAAGAGGCGTATCAAAAGCGTGATCGGGTGGGAATGATCGCTTTTCGGCGCGACCGGGCGGAGGTGCTTTTGCCGGTGACGCGTAGCGTCGATCTGGCGGAAAAGCTCCTGCGCGAGCTGCCAACGGGCGGAAAGACGCCGCTGGCCGAGGGTCTGGAAAGCGCGCTCTCCGTCATATACGGTCTTAATCAGCGGGAGAAGGGACAGCAGACGGTCGTGGTACTCATCACCGACGGACGGGCAAACGCGACTTACGCTGGGGACGATCCGGTGGCACGGGCGCTCTTGGCGGCGGAAAAATTCAGCCGCACGAAGGTCATGTCGGTAGTACTCGATACCGAAAACGATTTTTTGAAGCTGGGAATCGCGCCGCAAGTCGCGAAAAAAATGGGCGCGGGTTACTATACGCTGAAACGGCTGTCGTCCGAGCGGGTGCTGCGTATCGTGCAGGCGCTGCGGGCGTAGAGAGGGGTCAAATGGATGAAAAAAATCGCGTTTTACGGTAAGGGCGGGATCGGCAAATCGACGACGGCTTCCAACGTCTCCGCGGCATTCAGTCAGATGGGAAAGCGGGTCGCCCAGATCGGCTGCGATCCGAAAAATGATTCGACGCGGCTCCTGCTCGGTCATATCTGTCGTCACACGGTTCTGGATTTGGAACGGGAACGTAAGGGCGGCGAGATCGGTGCGGAAGAGATCGTAAATATCGGTTACAACGGGATTCGCTGTATCGAGGCCGGCGGCCCGGAGCCGGGCGTCGGCTGCGCCGGGCGCGGGATTATCGTGGCGTTGGAAAAGGTGCGCCAGCTCGAGGCGCTGGGCGATACGGATCTGGTGCTTTACGACGTTTTGGGCGACGTTGTCTGCGGCGGCTTCGCGGTGCCGATCCGTGAAGGGTACGCGGAGGAAATCTACATCGTATCGTCGGGAGAACTGATGTCTCTCTACGCGGCGAACAACATCGCCAAGGGGATCCGTAAATTCGCCTCGCGGGGGCGGGTGAAGCTCGGGGGGATCATCGGCAACAGCCGCAAGGTCGCCCACGAAGAGGAGCTCCTCCGGGAATTTGCCGAAACCATTGGAACGCAGCTCATCGCTTTTATCCCGCGGGAGACAATCGTTCACGACGCGGAAATTCATCGGCAGACCGTGCTGGAATACGCGCCGCAGTCAACCCAGGCCGAGGTGTACCGGCGTTTGGCGAAGGCGATCGAGACAAATGAAAAACTGACGATTCCCGAACCGATGGTTTTCGACGAGCTGGAAGAAATGGTGGAGCGCTATGGGAATTGAAGCGAAGCGGGTCATGAAGCGGCGCAATGCGTGCAGCTGCAGTATGCCCGGCGTGTGGCGAGCTGTTTCCTACGTCGAGGGCGCGGTGGTGATCTTTCACAGCCCGCGTGCCTGCGCGCATGTGGCGCGGCGCATGGACATCAATTCGTATTATCGCAATCTGACGACAGCGCTGGGCGAGTGCCGCCTTAAAACGGCGCCGCTCCTCTCCACCGATCTCGAGGAGAACGAGGCCGTGTTCGGCGGGGAAAATCGCCTGCGCCGGGCGATTCGCTACGCGGCGGAGAAGTATCATCCGAAGGCGGTATTCGTCGCGAATTCCTGCGTGTCCGGCGTTATCGGCGACGATACCGAAGCGGTGGCAGCGGAGATGGAGGAAGAGCTGGGGATTCCGGTAATGGCCGTGACGGCGCATGGATTTCTTGACGGCGAATATTTTAAGGGATACATCGACGCGGCGCGGCTTCTTTTTGAGCGCTTCATGAAGCCGCAGCCGAAGGAGCCGGGAACCGTCATGCTGATCGGAGATTGCGGCGGCATATACGGCGAATATGTACAGACGCTTTCAAAGCTGCTGGAGCGTTTCTCTCTGCGGGTCACGGCGCATTTTCCGTCGTTTCTGACGCTGGAGGAGCTGGAAAAGGCGCCGGCAGCGTCGCTGGCGATCGTTTTGGGACTTCGTTCTGACGATTCTCGCCAGCGGATGCTGATCGAGCTGGCGGAAGAGATCGGGCGACGCTTTGATATTCCTGTTCTGGGCGATATTTATCCGGTCGGGTTCCAAAAGACGCTGGAATGGTTGCGGCGACTGGGCGAGGTCACGGGAGATACGATCTCCGCCGAGCGAGCCGTCGCGGCAGAGCAGGCAGATTTCGCGGCGGCGATCGCCAAAGGGCGGGAGGCTCTTGCCGGGACGCGGACGGTCTTTTGCGTCGGTCGGCTGGCGCAGTATTTTCGGCCGGAGGAGCTCTTCTTTCTGCTCGGGGAACTGGGCGTAGAGCTCCTTGGCGTACAGCTTTTTGACTGCTATCAAACGGAGGAGCGCGAGCAGATTCTGGCGCGGGTGCGTCGGTTCACGGCGGCTCCTCTATTGGAAGGGGAGGAGCTGGAAAAGGCGGTGACGGAGGCGGATTATGTGCTGACGACGCACGAACTTCTGCGTCCCGATGTGCGGCAGGTCTATCTGCCGTTTTTATCGAGCGCCGGCTGGAAAAGCGAAGGCGACATTATGCGGGCGATGCAGCGTGTTATGCGCCGCCAGCTCAGCCGGGGAGGACTGATCTATGCGTAGGGAGGATAATTTCAGCGACGTCTGCTGGCATGCCGATACCTGCGCGCTGGCGGGGGCGGCGGCATTTTTCGCCGGGATTCCCGACGCTGCTATCGTGGTGAACGGCCCGATGTGGTGTTATTTTTACGCCATGCGTCACTTGGAGGACAGTCAGCCGCTCCTTTCCAAGCGTATGGTTTGCACTCAGCTGGATAACGAGGCTATCGTCTTTGGTACCGAAGAATATTTGCGAGATACGTTGGCGCCTTATGTGGAAAACCCGCCGGCGCTGCTCTGTATCGAGAGTAACTGCTCGGCAAGCCTCATCGGCGACGATGCGGCGGGGATCGCCCGGGAGATGGGGATCGCCTGCCCTGTCGTCGTCTTTGACAGCGGCGGGCTGACCGGCGGTTTCGCGGAAGGGTACGAGAAAGCGGCGGCGGCGGTCATGGACGTTCTTTCACCGCCTCGCGAAAAGATAGCATGGCAGCGGGTCAACCTCCTGGGATTAACGCCGGGATACTATAACGGCGCGAACGATCAGCGCGAGCTGGTGCGCCTCTTGACTATGGCCGGGTATCAGGTGAACGCCTGCCCCGGCGGCGGAACAAAAGCGGCGGAGCTGTCGCACCTGTCGAAGGCGGCGCTTAATATTGTCGTTCATGAGGAGCTGGGGCGCTCTTTAGCAAAGCGATTAGAGCGCGACTATCATATTCCCTATATCGCGCCGCGCTTGCCTTATGGCGTGGCGGGGACCCGCGCCTGGCTGGAAGCGCTGGGGAAGGCGCTGCCGGCGAAAAAGCTGGAGGCGGCGCTGGCGGAGTGTGATCGCGAGCGCGACCGGCTGTTTCTCTTTATCAATGATTTTAAGATGGTTTGGGGCGAGCTTTGGTTCGAGCAGGCGGTGGTGGCCGCGCCGCCCTCAGCGGCCTTCGGCCTGGCAGCGGCGCTTCGCGGCGAGTGGGCGGATATGGATCGCCTGACCGTCGTCGTTCAGCAGCCTATATCGGGGCCGGTTGCGCCGGATATGGGCGACCTCGTCGATGCTGTCTGTCCCGCCGAGGACGCCCGGCAGACGGGACAGGTCTTAGAGGGCCTGACCTCGGGCCTGCTTCTCGGCAGCAGCAGTGAAAATCAGCTTTTGCGCCGTTCCGGTAAGAAGGACGTCCAATTTCTCTCCGTCGCGAATCCGGTAGAAGAGCATATCCGGCTGACCGATCTTCCTTTCATGGGGCTCAGGGGGGCGGGGTATATGCAGGAATGTCTCTGGAACGATGCGGTGCGCCAAATGGTGCGCGAGGGACGAAAGGAGAACTTATGATAAATCTGAAAAAGTTGTCGCTGCCGGTTTTTACTGTACTGATGGCGGCGGCATTCGTAGCGGTGTCGCTCCTGTCGCTTTCCTGGGGACAGATTGATATACCCTTTCGTAATGTTCTGGCGCTCCTCTGCCAGACGGCGGGGCTGCCCTTTTTCTCCGATGTGGTGGTGACGCCCGAGCAGCAGGCGGTCTTATGGCACATTCGGCTGCCCCGCACCTTAGTGGGACTCATGGTGGGGGCTGGACTAGGCGCGTCCGGTACCGTGATGCAGGGCATCTTCAGCAATCCTCTGGCCGATCCCGGCATCATCGGCGTATCGAGCGGCGCGGCGGTAGGGGCGGTCGTAGCTATTGCTTTCGGGTTTTCTGAGACCACAATGTTTGCCATGCCGGTATTCGCCCTCGTCGGATCGCTTTTGGCGGTGACGCTGACGGTATTTTTGGCGATGCGCCACGGAAAGATCCCCGTCATGACGCTGCTCTTAGCCGGGGTCGTCGTCGGGATGCTTTTAGGGGCCATCACCGCGGGCCTCCTTACCGTCATCAACGAACAGAAATTGCAGGAATATCTTTTCTGGACCATCGGCGGGCTCGATTATCGTCGTTGGGAGCATGTTTTGATGGGAGTGGGACCGATCTGCCTCGGGATTGCGGTTATGCTTTTAATGGCGCGTCATCTTAATATCTTAGTCTTAGGCGACGTCGAGGCGCGGGCGGTAGGAATGCCGGTGGCCCGCTATCGGCTGGGGCTTTTAACATTGGCGTCCTTAGTGACGGCGACGGGCGTTTGTATCAGCGGCAACATCGGCTTTGTGGGCCTTGTGGTTCCGCACATGATGCGCCTCGTGGTGGGGCCGGATCACCGGCGGCTTCTTCCGGCGGCGGTCTTGGCAGGGGGCATTTTTCTCGTCTTCTGCGATACCATTGGCCGCATCATCGTGCCGCCCATGGAAGTGCGCGTCGGCATCATGACGGCCCTTTTAGGCACGCCTTATTTCCTCTATCTCTTGCGGCACAAAGCCCATGATCTCTCACGGTGACGCTATGAGGGAAGGGGAAAATTTGGCGATTGAAACGGCAGCGCTTACCAAAGCGTATGACCGTCATACGGTTATTAAACCGCTGGACTTGAAAGTCCCCTGCGGCGGAGTATTTGGACTTTTAGGGCCAAACGGCGCTGGCAAAACCACGCTGATGAAGGTGATCGCCGGACTGGGCAAGCCGACGAGCGGACGGCTGTTTATTTTTGGCGAGGACGCGGGCGGCGACCGTTCTCCGGTGATGAAGCGGCGGGTGGGACTTATCCCGCAGGACAATAATCTGGATCGCGAGTTTACCGTTGAGGAAACGCTCAAGGTCTACGGAATGCTCTTTGGCGTGCCGCAGCTCAAAGAATGTGTGGAACGGACGATCGAGCGCTTTCAGCTCCAGAATATGCGAAAGAAAAACGTCCGCGCTCTCTCAGGCGGTATGATGCGGCGCGTTCTTATCGCCCGCAGCCTTATGCCCGATCCCGAGCTTATCCTGCTCGACGAGCCGACGGTGGGGCTTGATCCCGACGTACGGGCGGCGATCTGGGATATCATCGGCGATCTGCGCGAAGTGGGAAAGACGCTGATCTTCACTACGCACTACATGGAAGAAGCGGAGCGACTTTGCGATCACATCGCGATTTTTCGCGCCGGGGAGATCGTGCTTTCCGATACGAAAGAAAATCTTCAGCAGCGCATTGGGAGCGACGCGCATGATTTAGAGAAGCTGTTCATTCGCTTGGCGCGGGGAGGGGGAGCGTAATATGGGCTGGTATGCCGTTTTTTACCGGGAATGGCTGACAATGTATAAAAAAATTGGCCGCTTAGGACACGTTTTTTCCAGTATTATCGCCCCTTTCATCTACCTTTTCGCCTTCGGTTTCGGCCTCGGGGGGCGCGTTGACGTCGCCGGGGGCTATCTGCCCTTTCTCGCCGGGGGGATTGTCGCCATTACCATCATGCTCAACGCTTTTCAACAGACGGCCAATTCCATCAGCGTCGGAAAGATGTACTATCATGTGTTTCAGAGCGTCGTCCTGTCGCCGATTCGCGGCTCGGAGGTTATGCTTGGCATTGTGTTGGCGGGTGTGGCGCGCGGGCTGTTCTTTGGCGGCCTCATTTTTCTCATGGCGTGGCTGGTGTTCGACGCGGGGCATTTTACCTTCGGGCTTCTCCTCGGCGGCGTGCTGGGGTCGTTCTGTTTCGGGGCGCTGGGGTGTATTGTCGGGCTGCTGGTAAAGATGCCGGACGACGTGGCGTTCGTGAACAATTTTTTCATTATGCCGATGACCTTTTTCGGCGGTTCGTTTTTTCCCGTGGAAAATCTGCCGCCGTTCGCGCAGTATGTAGTTATGCTGTTTCCTATCGGGGCGCTCAACCATCTCACACGCAGTCCCGCCTTTACGCCGGATCTGTGGTGGCACGCCCTGCTCCTTTTCGTCCTGGGGGTTATTTTTTTGGCGGTTGCCGTGGAGATATATCGCCGCTATAATGAATAGCAGAAAACACAAGAAATATCAGTAGGGAAAACGTCAAAAGGGGGAAGCGGCGTTATGCTCGAACTGGTGAATATCTCAAACCTTCCGTTTGAGGTGCGGCAGCTATTGGGCGGGGAAAAGGCGGTGCTGGACGATTTTCTGGGCCGGCACCGGCTGGATGGGCTGGAGCTTTTTCTGTGCGGCCCGCGGGACGAAGCGACGTTCCCGGCAGATTTGATTCACGGCGTTCATCTGCGCTTTTGGCCGGCGTGGGTCAGCTTCTGGCGGCAGGACGCGGTGAAAATGGCGCGTGATTACGGCGGACAGGACGCAGTGCGGGAAATGTTCGGCGGTGAGCGGGTGGAGAACTGGCTGGAGCTATGGCGGGAAAATATTCGCGAGGCAGCCGACGCGGGGGCGAAATATCTCGTGCTTCATGTGGCGGAAACGCCGCTGAGCGAGCTCTGCGCCCGGCCCTTTACGACGATCTGCGACGCGGAAGTCATCGACGCGACGCTGGAGCTCGTTGCCGCACTCTCTGACGTGATCCCAGAGGATTGCCAGCTTCTCTTTGAAAATCTCTGGTGGCCGGGGCTGACGCTGCGGAGACTCGACCTCGCCGAGCGACTTTTGAGCCGCTCGAAGCACCAAAACTGCGGTTTCCTATTGGACACGGGGCACCTTATGTCTACCAATCTCGATCTCGTGGGCGAAGCGGACAGCGCTGCTTTCGTCGTGGCGGCGTACCGGGCGCTGGGCTCCCTGGGAAAAAGGGTGTATGGACTTCATCTCCATCAATCGCAGTCGGGCGCTTACGTCCGAACGAGGATGAGCACGCCCGGGGACTGGCGCTGGCCGCGCGACAGCGCAAAAATCTCCGAATACGTTGCCCGGGTAGACGCCCATCGGCCTTTTCAAACGGAGGCCGTCCGGCGTATCGTCGAAGCAATACAGCCGGAATACCTGGTACACGAGTTTTTGCCGGCCACATTCGCCGAATGGGAGGAGAAAGTCCACACCCAGCGCCATGCGCTGGGGTGGGAATAAGGGAAACGAAAAAGGAAAAATTATAAAGGACGAATCATTTAACCTTACCTTTGTGGGAAGAAATTTTCTGAGGAGACGCATACGGTCAATCCTTTTCTTGACCGTATGACCGGTATATGGTTTATAGTGATAAATTGAACTAGTATATATAAATGTTTTTCAGAGCGCAGTTACGGTGTGCTGGAAGCGGAAAATCTGAACACGGGAGTGAAGAGAATGACAAAGAGAAAGAAAACCCTTATTTTGACGGCCTTGGCGGTATCGGCGCTAAGCGTTTGCCCCTTGGCGACGGAGGCAAGTACACCAGCGTCCTCTGGGGGGGGACAATCGGAGGCACTTGAAGAATATAGCCTTGATGAAATCGTCGTCACGGCCACGCGCACGGAGAAGCGCGACGTAGATGTGCCCATGTCCACGGACGTCATTACCCGGGAAGAGATCGAGCGCGGCGGAGCCCAAAACGCGGCGCAGGTGATCCAGAAGGTCAACGGCGTCTCCTTCGCGTCCTTTGGTCCGTTGGGAACCTCTATGGGAACGATGATCAACAAGGCTACCATTCGTGGCATTGATAATGGCACTTTGGTGATGGTCAACGGTAATCCGATCTCGGGGCGCGGTCTTTACAATTTGCAGGAAATTCCTGCCGATTCCATTGAGAAGGTGGAGATTGTTAAGGGCGGCGGTTCTGTTCTCTATGGCAGCGAGGCCATGGCGGGCGTCATTAACATCATTACGAAAAAAGGCCCGGACAATAACTGGACGGTGGGTTTCGGTAATTACGGGCAGCAGAAATATCATGTTAACGTAGGGGCCAAGGAAGGGGAGCAGTCCATCACTGCTTTTTATGACGTGAACAAATGGAATCATCAAAACGATATGACGGAGAGTGATACGCGAACTACCGCTGGCGTACTGCTGGGAACGTATAGCTACAATGTCCGGGATATCAAGAATGAGAGTATAGGGTTGACGTGGCAGGCGAATCGGCGGCTCAATGTGACCTTTGGCCATTATGAAACAGAAGCGACCTATGATAAATTTATCAAATCGCTCACAGCGGCAGGGGCAGCGTTGGGCAACCATCCTAAAGTCGGCGATCAGTTCCATTACCGCGATATAACGACGACTCGAGATACGGTGCAGGTCAATTATCGGGATAAAGCGTGGGAAGGCAGTCTTTACTACAATACCAGCACGATTAAATCCGACGGTTTTTCATGGCTTAACGAGGCCATGGGAAGATCAAATTTACCTTACAATACCAGGGAAAAACATATTTCCTATGGCTTTGACGGACAGCATGAGTGGAAGATGGGTGATAAAACAAGTTTGATTTTTGGTCTCGCCGGTAAGCATGAGATATTTCATGCGCTGCCAACAGTCACTACGTCGGGGGAACGCGTTCGGAATTCAGTACGCAACCAGTGGGGGATCTTTGGACAATGGGAGCAGAAGATAGACGGTAAAAACAGCTTTATCTTGGGCGCACGAGAGACATGGACCAGCGGCACGACGAAGAATATGAATTACAATGATTTCAGCGCTTCCGGCCAGTTCATCCATAAGATGGACAAAGACAATAACCTTTATCTGAATATCTCTCAATCTTTCATCATGCCCCAGTTTGGGCAAATGTTTCCTTCAAGCGCTACTGGATACGCTAATCCTGATCTCAAACCCCAGAAGGGGATTAACTATGAGATCGGCTGGAAGAATATCAGCGGCGGTCACACGTGGAAGGCGGCTCTCTTCCACCAGGATATCAAAGATAATATTTCGGCCAGTGTTCAGAGGCGAGGTCGTCCAGATCTTGGCTGGAGGTACACGAATCAGGATTTCCGCAACACGGGTTTTGAATTTTCCTGCGACATCGCGGGGAAGAATGGTTTCTCCTACAATTACGGCTTGACGCTCCAAAATCCGGAAGTGAAAAGTACGGGGAAAAGGTATTGGGATCGGAAGTTTGGAAAGATTCAGTTGGTCGGCGGCATGAATTATCAGCGGGACAAGATGAAGGCGGCCTTGACCTTCTCGTATTTGGCGGATCGTGTGCAGACTCCTTCGGATGAGCATTCGTTTCGGACGAAGCCGTATCTCTTGACGACGCTGACGCTGGGCTATGCGCCTGACACGTGGAGCGAAATCAACTTGACGGTAAATAATCTCTTGAATCGTCGGGATAACACGATGCATTCCTCTTCCGCATGGTATACGCCGGGGATCAATTATCTGCTCAGCTACACGCAGAAATTCTAACGGGATTGTCAGGCATAAAACTTTCTCCGACTATGTAGAACATCAAACTATTGTATGGGTGCAGGAAATGGCATGACTTCGGTCACGCCATTTCTTTTTTTTCGTTACTTTGGGAAAAATGTGATTTTTCACTATGCTTTTCCTTGGAAAAATGTGGTTTTTACCACACGATTTCTTTGGAAAAATGTGTAAAATCGATGTGCTATCATGCGGAAAAATGTGATATACTAATCGCAGTGAGGCGGAAAGGAGGAGGAGTTACTTGGAGAGAAAGGCGATGGAGGCGCTCATCCGATGGAAAGAGAGCGAAGAGCGTAAGCCGATGGTGTTACAAGGGGCGCGACAAGTCGGAAAGACTTGGCTGATGAAGGCGTTTGGAAAGAATTACTATCCTCATTGCGTTTATTTCAATTTCGATGAAGACGATGCGTTGAAATCCATCTTTTCAACAAACAAAGACCCGCATCGCATCATTGCGTTGCTCTCTCTGATTGTGGGGGAGAAGATCCTCCCGGGGAAAACCTTGATCGTATTCGATGAAATTCAGGAATCCCCGGAGGCATTGAATGCACTGAAATATTTTAGAGAAAAAGCGAATGAGTACCATGTCATTGCGGCGGGCAGTCTCTTGGGGACACTCTTGGCAAGGCCAAAGTCTTATCCCGTGGGCATGGTGAATTTGCTGGCGCTTTCTCCGCTGACCTTTGACGAGTTTCTTGCGGCTGCCGATCCCGCTCTTTTTGCGTATTATGTGAGCATTCGGAAAGAGCAGCCGATGGAGCAGATTTTCCATGACCGCCTGCTGGAAGCGTACCATCACTATCTGATCATCGGCGGGATGCCGGAGTGCGTGGCTTCTTGGGTGAAATACAAGGATCCGGGCAAAATCGCGCAGATTCAGCGCGAGCTTATCGAGGTTTATGAGAACGACTTTTCCAAGCATAATGGAAAGGTCAACAGCGGGCGTATCCTCATGGTCTTTCGCAGTATTGTCGCGCAGCTTGCCAAACCGAATGAAAAATTCATGTACGGCGCTGTTCGCGAGGGGGGCCGCGCCCGCGAGTTTGAGGAAGCGATTGAATGGCTTGTTTCGGCAGGGATGGTACACCGTGTCTATAATGTTTCCAAGGCGGAACATCCTTTGGCTGCCTTTGAGAAGCAGGGGCAGTTCAAGCTTTTTGTCTTTGATACTGGACTTCTCAAGCAGATGGCGGGCGTGGATAACCAAGCCATCCTTTTGCGCAGCGATTATCAGTTCAAAGGCCCGTTGACAGAAAATTATGTTTTGCAGCAGCTTTGGGGACAATTTGAGGCAGCGCCACGATACTATGCGGAGAAGAACAAGGAGATCGATTTCATCCTCCAGTACGGCACGGAGATCATTCCTGTCGAGGTTAAAGGCGGAGAGAAGAAGGCGGCACCATCTTTCAAACAATATATTGTGGATCACCGGCCAAAGTATGCGCTTCGTTTTTCGGAGCGCGGCTATCGAAAGGATGGCTATATCACAAACCTGCCTTTATACTTAGCGCGAAAAACAAGAGAACTGCTGTGACGAAAGCCTCTCATCCTTGTGGTGAGGGGCTTTTGCTGTGGGAAGGGGTATGGTGAAGGTGGAGGCGCGCAGAATCACGAAGGGAAGTCTTGACCGTATGACAGCCATACGGTTTATAATACAGTCCTAACCGTATGGCTTTAGCTAAGAAGACGCGCGGTTTGTCTTGGGGCGCGAGGGAAATAGGGCTGGGAAAACGGCGCGGCGGATATTTTTGAAAGTATCTGTAAAGGAAAAAAGCGACAGGAGGCGATGAGCGTGCAGGAAATTCTCATTTTTTGCAATGTGGAACGGCAGGGGCAAATGCTGCGCAAGGCATGGAAGATGGCGGGAATGCCCGAGGGCGTTTCCGGCGGCGTTCATCTTTTCGATTCCGCCAGCGCCTTGACGCCGGAGATGCGGCGGGCGGTGTCCGACGCGTCGGCGGTATTTGCCTTCTGGCAGGGAGCGATCTACGCGACGGACATGACGGAGTCTCTGCGCAAGGTACGGGAAAAGACGGGCGGCCCCTTCGCTTTCATGGCCAGCACTTCGGAGGAAGGGGCCTTTCATCAAGGGCTCACAGCAGAGCAGCGGGAAACTGTGCGACACTATCTCCAGTACGGGGGCATCAAAAACTACCGCAGCCTGTGGCGGTACATCGCTCGCGAACTTTTGGGCGCGGCGGTGACGGCGGATGCGCCCGCGCCTTTACCGTGGAGCGGGATATACGATCCGGGGACGGAGCAGGTTTTCGATTCTTTGGCGGCGTATCAGGCCTATCATCCACGGGGCGCGGGCGAGAGCGCGGTGGGTCTGATTTTTTCGCGGGAGAGCTGGGTCTGGCGGGATACGGCCTACCTTGACGCCATCATTCGCCATTTAGCCGGGGAAAGATTGTACCCGATCCCCGTCTTTGCCTTGTGGGCGGATAATCCCTTGGCGAAGGTGGAGGGAATCAGCCGCTTAGGGGAGAGATATTTTTTTGACCATGGGGTGTGCATCTTAGATGCCATCGTCAATACCTTCAAGGTGGGGTTGACGGTCAGCAGTCAGAACGACGGAGATTTTTTCCGCAAGCTCAACGTGCCGGTGATCCAGGCGTACAATCTCCTGCGCCCTTATGAGGAATGGGCGGAGAACCTTATGGGGCTGACGCCGGTGGAGCTTTCCTGCAACGTGGTGGAGCCGGAATTTGACGGTGTGATCCATGGCGTGCCTGTGTCCAGCAAGGAGCGGGACGCCGAGGGATATGTGTACTATAAGCCCATGGAAAAGCGCATTCGTTTTTTGGCGGAGAAGGTGAAGAAGTGGTGCCGTCTCCGACGAAAGGAAAATGCGGCGAAGAAGGTCGCCATCATCTTCCACAATTATCCCCCGGATAATTCCACCGTCGGCAGCGCCCAAGGCTTGGATTCGCCCGCCAGCGTGGCGCTGCTCCTGCAGGCGATGAAGGCGGCGGGATACGGGATCGACCATGTGCCGGAGGATGGGAAAGAGCTGATGGAGGGGCTCTTGGCGGGGATTACCAACGACCGGCGCTTTTTGACCGAAGAGGACATGGCACGGGCGGCGGGGCATGTGTCCGCCGACGAATACGCGGCGCTCTTCGCTTCTTTCGCGCCCCAGACGCGAGAGGAATTGACGGCGGCGTGGGGCGAGGCACCCGGCACCGTGTTCCTCTATGGCGGAAAGCTCGTCGTCCCCGGCACCATCAACGGCAACGTGCTGATTACGATGCAGCCGCCCCGAGGCTTCGGCGAGGACAAGGCGAAGATTCTCCACGATCCCTGCGCTCCGCCGCCGCACCACTATTTGGCCTATTACGCCTGGATCCGCGATGTGTGGCAGGCGGACGCGGTGGTTCATGTAGGAACGCACGGCAGCTTAGAGTGGCTGCCGGGGAAGAATGCGGGGCTGTCGCACCTTTGTTATCCTGAATTGGCGCTGGGCGATTTGCCGGATATTTATCCGTACTATGTTACCATCGTGGGGGAGGGGATTCAGGCGAAACGGCGGGGGGCGGCCTGCCTCATCGGCCATCTGAACCCACCGCAGAGCCGGGCCGACACCTACGACGAATTAGCGGAGTTAGAGCTTTTGGTGGAAGAGTACGCGCACTTTAAGGCCGGTCAGCCGGAGAATGCCGGGGTGGTGGCGGAGCGCATCCGTGAGAAGGTGGCGGCGCTTCATTTAGACGAGGATCTTCCCGCAGAGGAGGAGGAGAGCGAGGACAGTTACATCCTGCGCGTCCATGCCTATCTGAGCAAACTGAAGCACATGGAAATTCGCGCCGGACTTCATATTTTAGGGGAGCCGCCCGAGGGCGAGGCGCTCACGCAAGCGATCTCGGCCATCGCGCGTACAGAGTGCGCCGGGGGACCGGGGGAAGAAGCGGTGCCCGCGCTGCCGGAGGTCTTGGCGAAGGCCAAAGGGTTTTCGTATGCTGCTTTGGAGGAAAAAAGCGGCGAGCTCCTGCCGGGGCTCGATAAGAGCGGTGCGGCGCTTTTGGATGAGATATGGCAGACGGCGGAAGGCTGGATCGAGTTCCTACGTCAGCGAGACTTTTCGCCGGCGGGCATGGAAGAGCTGCTTGATTCCCCGTCCGTGCAAGGATGGGCAGCTGAGGCGGAAGCAGAAGGCTTCCAGCGCGATTTGGCGCGGGTGCTGCGCTTTATCGCCGATGTCATCGCGCCGAACTTGGCCAAGACGCGGCAGGAGATGACGAATACGCTGCGGGCGCTCTCCGGCGAGTTCATTGAGCCGGGGCCGGGCGGATCGCCGACGAGCGGACGCATTGACATTTTGCCCACGGGACGCAATTTCTTCGGGGTCAGTCCCGATACGCTGCCTACACCCATCGCTTGGGAATTGGGGGTGGAGTTAGCGGAGCAGGCCGTATCGCGCTTTATTGAGGAGGAAGGCCGCTACCCCGAGAGCGTGGGCATCGTGCTGTGGAGCGATTCCAATATGCGGACGAACGGGCAGTGCATCGCTGAATTTCTCTATCTTTTAGGGGTGCGTCCCGTCTGGCAGCAGGGGAGCCGCCGGGTCATCGGTCTTGAGATTCTGCCCTTAGAAGCGCTCCGGCGGCCCCGGATCGACGTGACTGCGCGGATCAGCGGCCTGTTCCGCGATACGCTGCACATCGCGGTGGAATGGTTGGAGAAAGCCGTGCAGATGGTAGCGGAATTGCCGGAATCCTTTGAGGAGAACTATATCAGAAAGCATGTGGAGGAGGACACGGCCGCACTGGAGGCGGCGGGGCAGGACGGCGAGACGGCACGCAAGCAGGCCATGTACCGCATGTTCGGCTGCCCGCCGGGCGGCTACGGCGCGGGGGTGGGACATCTCATCGAGGAGAAAAACTGGGAAAGCATCCACGATATTGCTGACGTCTACGTCCGCTGGGGGGCGCATGTGTACGGCAGCGAGAACGCCGGAGATTTCCTGCCGGATCTCTTCCGGCGTCGGCTCAGCGGCGTGGAGGTCACCATTAAGAACATGGATAACCATGAAATCCATCTCCTCAACTCCGACGATTTCAACGCCTACTGCGGCGGCATGAATGCGGCGGTGCACAGCCTGCGGGGCAAAGCGCCGCGCTGCTACATCGGCGACACGGCGAACCGGGCGCGGGCGGAGACGAAGAGTTTGGACGAGGAATTTCGCCGCGTCTATCGGGGCGAGTCGATGAACCCGAAATATTTGGAGGGGATGAAAAAGCACGGCTACAAGGGCGCGTCCGATTTAGCGGGCATCGTCGCGCACGCCTACGCTTGGGACTGCACCAGCGAGGTGATGGCCGACTGGATGTACGACGGCTTCGCGGAAAAATACGCGCTGGATCAGGACATGCAGGCGTGGATGCGGGAGGTTAATCCGTGGGCTCTGCAGCGCATCGCCGGAAAACTCTTGGAGGCGGAAAAGCGGCAGATGTGGTCGCCCTCCGCCGAGGTCAAGGATGACTTGCAGCGGCTCTATTTGGAGTTGGAAGGGGATTTGGAAAGCCGTGGCGACGCTTCGGGTTGAGGATTTCGTCTGTTGCGTTGTGGCAGAAAGGATAGCATACAGTATTTTTAGGGAGGTCATATTTTTATGAAGGCAAGGAAAACCGTTTATGGGAAAAAGAAATTGGCGAAACAGGTTTTGTCAGGCCTGGTGTTGGTCGGTATCGGCGCTCTGCCGACACTGGCAAACGTCGCCGCGGCGGCACCAACGGCGAGCGACACAATGGCGGAATACACGCTGGATGATGTCATTGTCACCGCCAGCCGTACTGAAAAACGGGAGGTGGACACACCAGCGGCGACGGAAATCGTGACGGCCGCCGATATGGAGCGCTTGGGCGCGGCGAACAGCTACGAGGCCATGGAGCGTCTGCCGGGCTTTAATAGCCTTTCGTGGGGCGATAGCGGTCAAGAATTTGGATTGAGCGCTTCGCGCACCATTGTCCGCGGTTTGGATAAAGGCACGCTGGCCATGGTCAACGGGGCGTCCGTTAATCTTCTTAACTACAACAGCACGAATAACATCCTTCCCGAAGCCATCCAACGCATTGAGGTGGTCAAAGGAGCCAGTTCCGCCCTTTATGGCGCGGCGGCCATCGGCGGTGCGGTGAACGTCATCACGAAGCGAGGCAGTGACTTCACGACGACAAAATTAGCGGCTTCCTACGGAAATTATAATCGGGATTATACGATTTCCACCGGAAATGGTCAATTTGGTCTGATTTTTAAGCGCTATTTTATCGGGGAACTTGATCGGACGTCGCTGAATGGATTGACAAATATTAAGACAAATGCCGCTATTTTACCATGGGGGCTCAATAGCAGCGGACGAAACGCCTTTTATATTACCGCTGATTTGGGAAAGAACCTGAATCTTAACTGGTCATACAACGATATGTATCTCCACCGTATCCGCTACAATGTCAACGGGACACATAGTGTAGATTATCATTATCGCGATACCCGCAACAACATCAATTTGGAATATAAAGACGCGGCGCTGGGGCTGCGGTCTGTTCTTGCTTACAACAAACGGCGTGCCTATGCTGATAAATATACTTTCAGCAGTAAAGAGTATGAAATTAGCGAGCGGTACTCGATGGACGGTCTTACATGGGACACGCAAAAGGAATGGAAAATACGCGACGGGAAGGATGATTTCATTTTAGGGTTCACGTTTTCTCGCGAAAGTGCCTATGGCCTTATTACGTCGGATAAAACGCTTTGGATTAACACGCACCGCACCAGTGAGAGCCTGTACGCCTCTTACGCATGGCAGACCGCGCCGCGTTTTACGATGACGCTGGGATTACGCGGCGAACACATCAGCGATTATTCCAAGACGCAAAATATTTTCCTGCCGCAATTTCAGACGAACTATAAGTTTGACGATAATTCTTCTTGGTATATCAACATCGGCAAAGCCTACGAGGTCGCACCAATCAACCAGTTCTTTGAGAAAAAAGGCGGTGATGTAGGGCAAGTAAAGGCGCAGCAGGGCTGGACTTATGAAACTGGGTACAAATATGTGGGCCGCCGTGATTCCTTTAAGGCGGCACTCTATCACATGAGCATCAAGGACGCGTTCAAATGGAAAAAAACGCCGGCGAATACAGACTATCTTTCCAACGTCGATGATTTTCGCAATACAGGTATTGAAATGGAATACGACCACCGGGTGGACGATCATTGGTCGTTTAATTTAGGGTTGAGCTTCTCCAATCCGCAGACACGAGGCAGCAATGGGCGATGGGTACAGGCAAACAGCCGCTTTCAAGGCATCGCTGGCGTGAGTTACACAAAAGGGAAATTTATGGGTAATGTAAACTGGCTTTATTTGGGGGATCGAGAAGATGATGCATATAGAATCCATGGTGTTTTCGGGAATATTCCCAACTACAGCCAACTGAACGCCAACTTTGTCTACCGCCCGGATCAAAACCAGACCCTTCGGCTAAAGATTAACAACATTCTTGACCGTGAGGATTCCGTCAATAAATGGAACAATATTCTCCTGCCCGTCAACTATCTCTTGAGCTATGAGTATTCTTTCTAAAAAATTAACGGCGGTTGTTCTGCTGTCGCTTTTACTGCTCCTTTCTGGGTGCGCGGTGAAAAAGAACGGGCTCAGCGGGGTAGAGAGCGAGGACTATTTTGGCCTTCGGGACGCGGCGGGGCGGGCGCTGATCCTTCCCGCGCCGCCCCGGCGGATCGTTTCCCTTTCCATGCGCGGGGACGATGTTCTCTTCGCACTCTTGGGGACGGAAAGAATTGCTGCATTCAGCAAATTCGCGGGCAATCCCCTCATCAGTAATATTCCCCCGGAAGCGGCGGCTATGGTGCCGGAGCGGGCGCAGGCGACGCTGGAATATTTGATGAAACTTCAGCCTGACCTCGTCGTCATTCCTGAATCACAGTCGCCGGATCTCGTTCGCGCCTTGCGGGAGATGGGTATACCAGTCTTCGTCAGCCGAACCATTCATCAGGTAGAGGAATCGAAAAAACTGATCCGAGATTTGGCGGTCATTGTGGGCGAGGTGGAAAAAGGAGAAGCCTTGGTGGCGGAGATGGAGCGGCGGCTGTCGATCATCGCAGCGAAGACGGCGCAGATTCCCCAAAACGAACGCGTGGTGGTCTACCGTCTGACCGTGAGCGGCGGCACCGGCGGTAAAGGTACTGCCTACGACGACTGCTGCCGCCTGGCGGGGGTTATCAACGGCGCGGCGCAAGTGAATATTCAGGGCAATCAGCTCCTCCCCAAAGAGCAGATCATCAAGATCAACCCGGACGTGATCTTCTTGCCGGATTGGGACTGGCGCGGCGGCGATGTGGAGGCCTACATCGAGGAGTGCCTGAGTGATCCGGCCCTGCAAACCGTCAAAGCCATTCAAAACAGGCGCCTCCGTCCTATTCCCGACAAACACATGCTTTCATCATCCCAGCACATCGTGGAATGTGTGGAGGATATCTACCGTGCCTGCTACGAGGAATGACGGGGCGGGAAGACTGGAAGAGGTTGATGGTTTTATGACCGGAGTTTTTGAGAGCGAGGAGTGAAGGGGATGGATGGATTGAAGGTGCGGAGCGTTTGGGCGGCGCTGCTGTTGGTGTGGCTCATGTTGCTGGCAGGCTGCGGCGGCGTGCCGAAAGAAGAGGCGCGTGAAGGCTATACGGTGGTGGACGCACGGGGGAACGAGGTCTATCTTCCCCGGACGCCCAGGCGCATCTTGGCGGCGAATCCCGGATATGATACAATTCTTTTGGGGCTTGTGCCGCCGGAGTATTTGGCGGCGGTGAACATTCGGGATACCGATCCTGAGGTGTCCTTTATCGCCGAGGAAGTGAAACATGTCACGCCGCAGGTGCGGGAAATTCTGAACGTGCCGCTGGAAGTGATCATTCAAACAAAGCCGGATCTCATCATCGTCCCCGGCTGGGTGAATGCGGATCATGTGGAGAGCTATCGGCAGTTAGGGTATCCCGTCTTGGTTTGCAGCAAGATCAAGTCCATGGAGACGCTGAAGGAAAATATTCGCCTGATCGCCCAAGCCCTGCGGCGGGAGACAGAGGGGGAACGGATCATCGCCGAGATGGATCGGCAGTTAGCGGAAGCCGACGCGGTCTTAGCGACGCTTTCGGGGCCGAAGCCGGTGGGGATATTGGTGTCGCAAATGAAAAATTTCGGCGGTACCGGCTCCATGTACGATGTGCTCTGCACCCGGGCCCGAATCGAGAATGGCATCGCGAAGCTGGGGCTGAAAAACGGCGAACCGCTCTCCAAGGAATTGGTGGTCAAAGCGAACCCCGATTTCTTTTTGGTGTCGGGGGTGCGCACCGTCGATCTTTCCGGTGCGCATGAGGCCCATCAGCGCTTTTTAAGCGATCCTGCGCTGGCGGGACTTCCCGCGCTGCAAAATATTCGCATCGTGCCGGATCGCTACATCTATTGCGCGTCGCAGCAGTGCGCTTACAGTGTCAAGGCGATGGCGAACGCGGCCTACGGCCGCACGCTGTTTGATCTGAGCGACGAGCATTTGATTAAAGGGTATGAATAAAGAGAAGTCAGAGCGATCACTAAACAGAGGAGGAAAGGAATGGGACTAAAAAAGCGGCTGACAGGATGGGTCGCGCTGCTGCTTTTCCTAGCGGTACTGGCGGGCTGTGGCGGGGTTGGGACGCCGGAGGCCGGAAAAGACGCGGGCCACACGGTGACAGATGCCAGAAACCGGCAGGTGAAAATCTCTCATAAACCGGAACACATCGTGACGCTGGGCCTCTATACGGACGAGATGGTCTTAGGGATGGTTCCCACGAGTAAGATGGCGGCGGTCAGCCACTATCTGGACGACCCGAAGGAGTCCGTGCTCGTGGAGAAGGCGAAAAAGATCCCAAATAAAGTTACGGATCCGACGGTGGAGCAGATCTTGAGCTGGCATCCGGATCTCGTCATCGCCAACGGCTGGACGAGCGAGGATAAGATTCAAACCCTCACGGATATGGGAATCCCCGTGGTGGTGTGCGGCCCGGCCAATTCCTACGCGGAGATTCAAGAGACGCTGCGGTTGGTGGCCGAGAGTATCGGTGAAGTGGAAAAAGGGGAAAAAATTCGGCAGAAAATGGACGAGATCCGTGATGAGCTCACGGCGAAGGTAGCGAATATCCCGGCGGAGGAACGAAAATCCGTGGTGCTGCTGTCGCTGATGACGAGCTACGGCGGCGCGGGCAGTGCTTTTGACGATATGTGCCATTACGCGGGCGTCGTCAATGCCAGCGCGGCGGCGGGCCTTCAAAACGGGCAAAAACTGACGAAGGAAATGCTGGTGAAGAGTGACCCGGATTTTTTGCTCCTGCCCGTTTTCGATGACCGGGGCAATTTCGACACCCAGAAGTTCATCGACGGTTACCTAAAGGATCCCTCCCTTCAGACGATGAAAGCCATTCGCAATAAAGCCTTCTGCTACCCGCGGGAAAGCTATATCTACAATGCTTCCCAAGACTTTGTCTTCGGCATTCAGGAGTTGGCTTACTGCGCCTATGGCGACGATTTTCGTCAGGACGACAACCGCCACATTTCCTTTTCGGGAGAAGAGTAAAGCAAATAGCAACAGCCCGGCCGGGGAAGTCCTGCGTCCGGGCTGTTTTTATGGGTGAATCGTAAGAGCGCGATAGGATGGCGTATGCCATAGAGTTTATTATCTTGAAGAAAAAGGTGAAATTTTTAATAATATCCTTGACTGTATACTGGGTATATCGTTTATAATACGATTAGTTGCGCCTTTAAAGCAGGAGAAAGAGGCGGCGAGGCTACTTTCAGAGGAGGATGTATATCACATGAATCGAACGCAAAAACGAATTTGGATGGCACTTTCGTTATCACTGTTCACTGCCTGTCCATTGGTGGCGGAAGCGGCTACGGCTGAGTCTTCTGGGGGGGGACAGGCGGAGCTGATGGAAGAATATGCCTTGGATGATATTGTTGTCACAGCCACGCGAACGCCGGTGGAAGCCTTTAAAGCGAACGCCAATATCAATGTCGTCACGCGGGATATGATCGAAAAGCGGCATTATACCAGCGTGCAGGAGGCTCTGCGAGATGTGCCGGGGGTATCGGTTCCCATCTACGGAAATTCGGGAGAGACATACAGTGCTAACGGGTTGATGCTCAACGGCACGGATAATGTCGTCGTTCTCATCGACGGGGTGCGAGCTAATATCAATGGCAGTGCGATGACATATGGAAAAATGCCAATGTCTGAGCTTTCCAATATGGCTTCTATCGAACGCATTGAGGTTTTGAAGAGTTCTGCCTCTACCTTGTATGGCGCCGACGCGGCGGGCGGCGTCATCAACATAATCACGCGGGATCCGGCAAAAGGCGGGATGCGGACGACCCTCTCCGCGCTGCGGGGCAGTTTTGGCAAAGAGCAATATAATCTTTCGCATCGAGGTAGTAAAGACGGTTTCTACTGGGATATCAGTTTGCAAAAGAAAAAAACAGATAATTTTAAAGACGGATGGGGACGGGAGATCGTCGATCAGCTCCACTCGACGAACAATACCTATAAAGTCGGCAAGCGTTTCGGGGAGGCGGCGGACGTCAACGTGGTCTATCAGACCTATACCTCGGATTATGTCAGGCCTACCGGCGGTTGGAGTGATTTGGCCAAGGATAAAAAGTGGGGACAATATAATACCGGAGAGAAAAACAACACGAAATTGATGGTGAATTACCGGCAGAAATTTGGTGATCAGGCAGAAAATCATCTGTCGATCTTTCGCTATCAGCATCGGCAAGATGAATTGGCTTGGCAGAACAAACACACAGCGACCGCCTATACGGCTCCGGCGATCTATCATTACAGCACTTTAGGCCTTAGCGATCAATTTAATTTCCACCTCGGCGAGCGCCATCAACTCGTTGCTGGAGGCGAGTGGTATCGGGACAAGACGGACGAATACAATTACGCGGGGACGATCTTTACCGGCAAGGACATTACCACCGCGGCCCTCTATTTGCAGGATACGTTTACTTTTGGCGATGATTGGGAACTTTCTTACGGGCTGCGATACAATCATAATTCCCGCTTTGGCAGCGCTTGGCTGCCCAGCGTCACCTTGGGGCATACGGTGCGGGAGCGCCTAAACTATTTCGTCGGCTATAAGCGATTCTTTATTGCACCCTATATGTCTCAACTGTTTAACCCGCGATACGGCGATCCCGATTTACAGGCTTCGACTGGCATGGCGGTGGAGGCAGGGGTGAATTATCGGTTTAATCCGCGTACGGTTGGCTCCATGAAGCTATTTCGCCGTTGGACGAAGGATGCGTTCGGATACGATGCCGGGAAGATCGCTCCTTTGAGTGGGAACTTAGGGGCTTATGCAAATTATGGTGAAGAGAATGCTCGGGGATTTGACCTTCAGATGAAAACCTATTTGGGAGACGGATGGACGGCCAGCGCCGCTTATACCTATACGTATGTGGAGACGGTGCCCGGCAGAGGGACAGCGGCGGTCAATGAGCGAGTACCGCGCAGTGCTTGGAACATTGGCATTGATTACGAAAAAGGCAAATTCAACGGCAATCTGACGGCTCGGGCCTCCATAGCAAAGTCTGGGTCAAGAAGTGGAAGTCAGGCATTGAGCAATACCAGTGCAGCGGCGGCAGATTATCATACGTTTTGGATCTTTGATGTGGGGATGAATTATCGGCCGATAGAAAACGTCAACTTCTTTCTTAAGTGCAACAACCTGTTCAACCGCCTGTACACGGAGCAGAGCTACGAGTTGGATCCAAATAAGGCATGGTATTCGGGCCCGGGAAGAAGATTTGAGGTAGGCGTGGAATACACATTTTAAAATTAGGAAATGTCTGCTTATATTTCCGCAGAAGGCGTTTGTCTAATGTTTCCCGGGAGGAATTTTAGCGCCAGTGTGGAATAGACTTTGGGTGGAGATTTGAAAAAGAGGCTGCCGGAGCGGAACGCGGCGGCCTCTTTGCGGTTAAAAGACGGGAAACGCGCCAAAGAGCGTGGACATTGGCTTGGGAGCGGGATATTATAGAGGAGTGGGTCTATGATGTATTGGATGAGGCGCGTATTTTGGATTTTGGGGTTATGGGTGTGTTTATTATTGGCCGGTTGCCAAGCGCCGGAGAAAAACGTGAAGGGCGGCGCGGTCGACGAGGGCTATACGGTTATCGACGCCCGGGGGACGGCGGTGTATTTGCCGCGCAAGCCGCAGCGTATTCTGACGGGCAATCTGACGTACGATACAATTGTTGCCGGGCTGGTCCCGCCGGATCATTTAGCGGCGGTCAATATTTTAGACACGGATCCACAGGCGTCGTTCTTTGCTGAAGAGGCGGAGAAAGTTCCGGTAAAAATTTATACGTTTACGAGTATTCCGCTGGAGACAATCATTAAGACGGCGCCCGATCTGATTATCGTTCCCACCTGGATCGCGATGGATCATGTCGAGACTTACCGGGAGCTGGGGTATCCGGTGCTCGTCTGTCAGGGGCCGGATAGTATCGAGGAAGCGAAGGCGGCGATACGGCTGGTGGCGCAGGCGCTTCGTGAGGAAGCGGCGGGGGAAAAGATCGTGGCGGAAATGGATCGGCAGCTGGCAGAGATCGATACGGTGCTGGCGGCCCGGACGGATCGCCGGCCTATGGGAATGCTGATTTCACAGATGCAGAGTTACGGCGGGCCGGGATCGATGTATGATGAGCTTTGCACCCGGGCGCGGATCGAGAATGGAATCGCGGCGGCGGGATTAAAAAACGGCGAGTTCCTGTCAAAGGAGCTCGTCGTCAAGGCGAATCCGGATTTCTTTTTGGCGCCCGAACCGCGTGAAGCCGATCGCTATGGGGCGGAGGCGTTTCGGGAGAAGTTCCTGAGCGATCCGGCGCTGGCGGAGCTTCCCGCGGTGCACCAGGTGCGGTTTGTACCGTCGCGGTACCTTTACGGGTCGTCGCAGAATTTGGTATATGCCATTAAGGGATTGGCGAACGCGGCTTACGGCGATATATTCGATATGAAGGACGAGCATCTGATTCGCGGTTATTGAACCTGTCCTTAACGCAGCGGTTTATGGGCGGCGCGCACCGACAGGGAGAGCTTGACGATGTGCCGCTTGGCGGAGGCCGTTTCCCAGCCGTCCTTGATCGGCTGGATATAGACGTCGCCTATGGCTTGCAGGTCATTGCGGGCGAGGTATTCGACGAGGGCCTGGTGGAGTTTTGGCGCCATCTGGTAGTATGTGCCGCTGAAATAAATGACGACGAAAAGTCCGCCGGGAATGAGGGCGACGTCGGGCGCCGGCTGATCCGGCGCGAGAGCGATGAAGTATTTCCACGTGGCGTAAAAATCCCGGGCGAAGAAGCTGTCCTGCCGGACGATCCAGCCGGTAGGGACGGAGCGGAAGGAATGACGACCAAAAAGTCGCTGGGTATGCTCGGCGAAGGAGGCGATTCGGGAGAAAGGCTTATGCGGCTTCCGGTCGGCGAGCGGCGGGCTGGCAAAAAGGCGCTGCTCAGGCAAAGTGACGGTTTGAAAGACGTCCAGCACCAAGTGTTTTTGCTCCTCCAATGAGGCCAACATTCGGCGGACGCTCTCCTGCTTGGCGCGAATGGCGCGGACGATGTCGTCGCCGAGGGCGAGCTGGCGCTCCAGGAGCCGGATCAGGGAAGCGGGACTGCGACTGTCGAGAAAGGTTTTGATGTCCTTGACGGGGACGTCAAGCTTGCGCAGGTTCAGGATAATTTCCAGTTCAAGATATTGCTGGACGGCGTAATAGCGGTAGCCGTTCTCGTGAACGAACGCCGGAACAAGCAGGCCAACGTTGGCGTAGTACATGAGGGTCTGCTTGGGAAGGCCATACAGGGAGGCCAGTTCTCCAATCGTATAATATTGGCGGTCTTCCCGGCCGGTCATGGCGCTCGCTCCTTTCATGATAATTTTTCTTATTTTAACATTTTAACATGAATTTTAACAGTCATACGCGGTTGGTGCAAGAGACAAATAGTACAGAAGGGGGGAAGGACAATGGTAAAGCTGAAGCTCCTCGTTATGAGCCTGACCGGGCGCTGCAATCTCGCTTGCCGGTATTGCTACGCCTCGGAGCAGGATACGGCGACGATGGATTGGGAAACGTGCCGTCGGGCGATCGATCTGGCCGCGGCGAGCGGCGAGCCGTTTGTCCTTCAGCTTTCCGGCGGCGAGCCGCTTATAGCGCTTCCTTTAATACGAGAGCTGACGGCGTATATTCGGGCGGAAAAGATTCCGGCGCGGCTCCAAATCCAGACGAATGGGACGCTTTTGGCGGAGGAGGCGGCTGATTTTCTGGCGGCGGCGAAGTTTGCCATCGGGGTGAGCCTCGACGGGCGCGCGGCGGCGAATGACATGGCGCGTTTTTATCCTGACGGGAGCGGGGCTTGGGCGGATACGGTGGCGGGGATTCGCCGGCTGGCGCGCCGGGGCGTGGGCGTGGGGATTACCACGGTGGTGACGGCGGAAAACGTCGGGACGTTGGCGGATATTGTCGACGTGGCGTACTTTCTCGGTAACGTACGCAAGATCGGCTTCGATCTTTTGCGTGGGCAGGGGCGCGGCGCGGGTCAGGCGGCGGCTTCTCCGGAAGCGGTGGCGGCGGCGATCGGCGCGGTGCTGGCGCGGGAAAAAGAGCTGGCGGCGTTGACGGGGCGGCATATCACGTTCACGCAGGTCGCCCAGGCGCGCGCCGTCGGCGCGGGAAATATCTGCGGCTTTTCCCACTGTCACGCGATGAACGGCGCGTCGGCGCATGTGGACGCGCGGGGCAGGTTTTATGTCTGCTCGTCGTTCGTGGGCGACGAGCGGTTTTATATCGGAAATACCGTCGACGGCTTTGATGAAGATCGTCTGCGGGAGACGGCGGCGCTCATTACCCGCAGTATGGCGTTTTGTCCCGCTTGTCCGGATTTTTCCGCCTGCGGGGGCGCCTGCTTCGCCCGCTGGTACGGCGGGGACCGCTGCGGCGCCGACCTTACGGAATGCGCCTTGAAACGGGCGGCGGCAGGGGCGGTTATCCGCTGACGGGAAGCGTTTCCGGCGATTGGATTGGCTAAAATTGTTCGCGTGTCGCTAAAACGCTTCCTTTTTCGTGGCGAATGTGCGAAAATATGGGGAGACGTTTTTCGGAAGGGCTGATTTTTTGTTTAAGGCGATTTTGCACCATCAGGGCGGCGCAGGCGATGACTGCGCCCGGGTATGCTGTACGAAAATCGAGGATTTTGGCGTGCGCTTCGGAGAGGAAACATTGTTTTCCCATGTCAATTTGCATATTCACTGCGGACAGCTTACGGTGATTGTGGGACCGAACGGCGGGGGAAAATCGACGCTTTTGCGTGCGATTCTGGGCGAAGTACCGCATACCGGCGCGCTTCATTATACGGACGCCAAGGGAGCGCATACGGGACACCCGGTCGTCGGTTATGTGCCGCAGTATCTGCAGTTTGACGTCAGCGCGCCGACGACGGTCATGGATCTCTTTATGGCCGCTCTGTCCCGCCGCCCGGTGTGGCTTTTTTCATCGCGTCATTTGCGGGAAAGGGTGGGGCGAGGGCTGGAGAGAGTACGGGCGGCGCGCCTCGTGGATCGCCGCCTGGGAGCGCTGTCGGGCGGCGAACTCCAGCGGGTCCTTGTGGCCCTGGCGCTCGATCCGCTCCCTGATTTACTGCTTCTCGACGAGCCGGTGTCCGGCGTCGATCATAACGGACTGGCGCTGTTTTACGATATTTTGGCCGACCTTCGCGCCAAGGAAGATATGGCTATTATCTTGGTGTCTCATGATCTGGCGCTGGCGGCGCGCCACGCCGATCAGGTGGTGCTGATGAACCGCGGGATTTTGGCGAGCGGGACGCCCGGCGAAGTGTTTCGCGATCCGCAGATGAAAGCGACGTTTGGCATGGGGTTGGATGTCCTGCTCGGAGGAGAGAGCGCATGATCGCGGCGATATATAGCGGGCTTGACGTCCTTTTGCCTTTTTCCTGGCTTGATCATAATTTCATGAAGAACGCGCTTTTGGCCGTTCTTTTGGTGACGCCGCTCTTTGGCCTGCTGTCGACGATGGTGGTATCGAGCCGGATGGCGTTTTTTTCCGATTCGCTGGGGCATGGGGCGTTCACCGGTATTGCGCTCGGGGCGATTCTGGGGCTTTCGTCGCCGCTTTTTTCGCTGGCGGCGTTTTCCGTGATTTTCGCGCTTTTTATTACTTATATTAAAAACCGCAGCAATGCGTCGACGGATACGGTTATCGGCGTTTTCTCCTCGACGGCCATTGCGGCGGGGCTGATGATCATGTCGCAGGGCGGAGGCTTTAATAAGTTTTCGGCGTATCTTATCGGCGATATTCTGAGCGTCGCGCCGGAAGATCTGGCGGCGTTGGCCATGGTGTTTCTCGTGGTCGCGGCGGCTTGGGCGGCGCTTTTTAATCCGCTGCTCTTGCTTTCTGTCAATCGTCCCTTTGCGAAAAGCCGCGGGGTGTCGGCGCTTTTTGTGGAAAGCGCTTTCGCTGCGCTCCTGGCGGTGGTGGTAGCGGTGAGTATCCAATGGGTTGGGCTGCTCATCATCAATTCTTTGCTCGTCCTGCCCGCGGCGACGGCGCGCAACGTAGCGGCGAGTGTAAAGCAGTATCACGCGGTATCCGTCGGCACGGCGCTTTTCTCCGGTGTGACGGGGCTGGCGCTGGCTTATTATTTTAATATGGCGGCGGGGGCGACTATCGTCGTTGTGGCGGCGGTGCTCTTTTTTGTGACGCTGGCGTTTAAGGAATCGTTTCGGCGGTGAAGGAGAAAAAGTATGCGGATCATTGAGAAAAACGAGCTTACGTGTCAGCTTTGCGGCGCGCCGGATGCGGTGCGGCAGATTGACTGGGAGAAAGACGGCGCGGCTCCGATCGCCCTTTGCGCATCCTGCCGCGCACGCCTTCTGGCGGCGCTGGCAAAGGCTGCGGCGGAGGAATGCGGCGCGGCGCGGCAGGAGACTCCCGTAATGGAGGCTCTTTCCCCCGCGGCGGAAGCGATCCGGGCGGAGGCGGCTACGCTCTCCGAGGCGGCGTTTGAGGAAAAATATTTGCCCGATGCGATTGACCGGGTGATTTTCGAGTACATTCACGGGTACGGCGAGGCGGATATGGACGGCGAAGGGAGCGGCATGGTCGTTTTGATGATGGACGGCACGGCGTCGGAGCAGGAGGTCGTCGATCATCTGGCGGAGCTTGCGGCACGCGGCGTTATCTATCCTATCCCCGGCAAAGCGGGATGGTACGGCGCGGACTACACGTTCGGCGATGATTGAGACGGTTTTCGCCTACCGCTAAATTTCAGCATAGTTTAATAGAGTTGTAACGCGGCTATCATAAACATGTAAAATCTGTTTTTTATCATGCATGAAGGAATCCTGCACGGAGAAGGTCGTCCCGGCGGTAAGGGAACGTAGGCGCCGCTTTGAGATATAGACAGGCAAGGAAAGATAAAGATGGATAAAGGAAGTGGCAGATGATGAAGGTACGGGCGGCGGGAGCGGTATTTTTGACGGCGGCGCTTCTTACCGGCGCGGCGGAGGCGGCGGAGCTTTCGATTGAGGAAGCGGTCGAGCTGGCGCTGGCCCAGAATACCGCGCTGCAAATTACGGCGAAGGGGGAGGACACGGCGCAGGCGGCGCTGAAAGCGGCGCGCGGTAAAAACAGCTTCTCGCTGTCGGCGTCAGGTGGTCTCACCACCGGTAAGTCGAGCCGCGCCAGTCGCACAGATACGGGGAACGCCTCCCTTTCGGCGACGCTCCCGCTCTATACGGGCGGCGCGAACGAAGCCAATATTAAAAGCGGCGAGATCGGGGTGGACGCAGCGCGGCTGGCGACGGAACGAGAGCGGGAAAATCTTCGGTACAACGTGATCAAAGCCTATTACGATGTGCTGGAAGCCAAGCGGACCGTAGCCATCGATCAAGAGTCCGTCGATAAGTATCAGGCGCACCTCACGAATGTGGAGCAGCTCTATCAGGCGGGCAGCAAGGCGCGGCTCGATGTTCTGCGCTCTTCGGTCGAGCTGGCGAACGCCCGGCAGACGCTCATCAAGTCACAAAATGACTATGAGGTTAAGATTGTCGTCTTGAAAAATCTCCTGCGGCTCGATCAGCGCGAACCGCTTACACTGACGGAAGACTTTACTTACGTCCCCTTTTACCCGGCGATGGAAGCGTGCGTTGCCTATGCTTTTGAAAATCGTAAGGATCTCATTATTGATCAATACACGCTGCGCCAGCGAGAATTGGATGTCGATGCAGCGCGCGCCGGATATCTTCCTGAGGTTAGCCTGTCCGCATCGGCGTCGGAGGAGCGGGAGTTTCATCCGCAGTCGTCCGACAGTCATAATTATTCGGCGGGCGTGCGGGTGAGCTGGAACATTTTTGACAGCGGCGTGACCGCGGCGGCTGTCGACAAGGCGAAAACGGCCCGCGACGTAGCGGCGCTGACCCTGCAAAAGGATAAAGAAGATGTTGATCAGGCGGTGCGGCAGGCCTATTACAACATGCGCGAAGCGGAAAAACGCCTCGCTACGACGCAGGAGGCGGTGGGCGAAGCGCGGGAGAATTATTACATTACGATGGAGAAGTATCGTGCCGGGCAAGGGATTTTGCTCGATGTTATCGACGCGCAGGTGGCACTGTCAACGGCGGAGACGAACTTTGCCACCGCTCAGTATGATTACGCCCGCTATAAGGCGCAGGTAGAAAATACCGCGGGGATAGCGCCCGGCATATCCGCGGAAGCCGTCGATCCAAAAGCGGCAGAAAAAGCCCGGCGCAATGAGACCGAGGAAAAGGCGGCCAGAGAGGCCGCGGACTCCGCGGGAAGCGTCGCCGCGACAGAAAATGAGGGGTCTTTATGAAAACCGGCAAGAACCTGAAAGTAACCATTGTCGTCGTCCTTTTGGCAGCGGCTGGCTTTGGCGGTTACTATTATTATCAAAGGCAGCAGGCGACTAATCAAATGACTGCCGTAGAAACGGCCGAGGTGCAAAAGCAGGATATTCGGGCGACCGTTTCCGCTACCGGGACGTTGCGCCCGGTTGATTCCGTCGAGGTCAGCTCGAAGATCACGGCGCGCATCAAAACGGTGCTGGTGAAGGAAAATGAGAGAGTAACCGCCGGGCAGACCGTAGCGACCCTCGATGGCAAGGACTACGAGGCGAAGCGCGAGCAGGCGCAGTATAAAGTCGTCAACGCGAAAGCGAAATACGACCGGGTATCCTATCTCTACGGGCTTGGCGCGAATACGAAGGAAGAATACGAGGATGCCGTGTATAACTACGATACGGCACAGAGCAATTTGGAAGAGGCCGAATCCGATGTGGCGGAGACGGTCATCACCGCACCGATGGACGGCGTGGTCGTCGGCGAACCGCAAACGCCGGGGACGATGGCGGTGCAGGGGACGTCAAATCCCACGGTGATTATGCGGATTGCCGATCTCTCAAAAAAGCAGATCCGGGCGAAAATTGACGAAACGGATATCGGGAGCGTCCGCGTTGGGCAGGAGGCGACGTTTACGGTCAACGCCTACCCGGAGCAAAAATTTAAGGCGAAGGTGTCGAAGATTTCTCAAACGGACGTCACCAGCAGCTGGGATACGTCGTCGTCGTCCTCCTCCTCGTCTTCTTCGGTCAGCGTCGTTTATTACTACGTCACCCTCGACGTCGACGACCCGGAAAATCTGCTTTTGCCGGGGATGACGGCGCAGGTCGAGATCGTCACGGCGGATCGACCAGGGACGTTGGCGCTTCCTATTTCAGCGCTTAAAACGAATGTCAACGGCACCTATGTGCTTCTCGTCCAGCCTGACGGTACGACTGTCGAACAACCGGTCACGACGGGCATATACAGCGATGAATATGTCGAGATTCTCGACGGGGTTTCGGAAGGCGACCGGGTGGAAAACAGCTACACCGCGCCGAAAAAAACGGCGACGTCCTCCCAGTCCCAACGCGGCGGCGGACCGCCGCCAGTCTAAGAGGCGATAAAAATGGCGCGGCATACGATCGAGCTGACAGGCATTAAAAAAATCTATCAGGTAGGCGGACAAGAAGTCGCCGCCCTCGCCGGGATCGACCTCATCATCGACAAGGGAGAGTTTGCCGCCCTGATGGGGCCGTCCGGGTCCGGAAAATCGACGCTGATGAATATTTTGGGGTGTCTTGACCGGCCGACATCCGGCTCCTACAAACTGGACGGCGACGAAGTGGCGACGCTCAGCGACGACGCGCTGGCGTTAACGCGCAATCAGCGCATAGGCTTCGTTTTCCAGAACTTTAATCTCTTGTCGCGGATCACGGCGGCGGAAAACGTCGCTTTGCCTCTTGTCTATGCCGGCATAGGCCGCCGTGAGCGTGAGGAGCGGGCGCAAAAGGTACTTGACTCGGTGGGGTTAGCCGATCGCGCCGGTCATCAGCCCAATGAGCTTTCCGGCGGACAGCGTCAGCGCGTCGCCATCGCCCGGGCGCTGGTCAACGATCCGCATATCATCATGGCGGACGAGCCGACGGGCAATCTGGACACGAAATCCACCCGGGAAATTATGGAAATCTTTGAAGGGCTGCATGAAGCGGGGCGCACGATTATTCTCGTCACCCACGAGCCGGAAATCGCCGCCTGCGCCAGCCGACAGCTTCTCGTGCGGGACGGGCTTATCACTCGCGACGCGGGCAAAGGCGAGAAAATGGACATCGTGTGAGAAGGAGAGAGATTCGTGGGAATGTTTTGGGAAAGCGTCCGTATAGCGCTCCACGCGCTCTATGCCAATAAGCTGCGTTCCATTCTGACGATGCTGGGCATTATCATTGGCGTCGGCGCCGTTATTACTATGGTCTCCGTCGGTATGGGCGTACGTCAGCGGGTGACGGATTCTATCGCCAGCCTCGGCAGCAACATGCTCATCATCCGGCCCGGCGCTTCCGTGTCCGGCGGACTGCGCGGCGCCGCCGGATCGCGAACGACCTTGAAATACGACGACGCCCTGGCCATTAAAAAGAAAATCAAAGACGTGCAGTACGTTTCCCCGATGGTCAACGGTTCCTATCAGGTCGTCAGGGGGAATCAGAACTGGAATACCAGCGTGCAGGGCGTGGTGCCGGAGTACCTGATGATTCGCGACCTGAAAATCTCGCACGGCTCCTTTATTACCGAAAAAGACCTGGCCGCACGCAATCGGGTGGCGATCATCGGAACGACCGTGTCCGCTAATTTATTCGGCGACGAAAATCCCGTGGGCAAGACCATTCGCGTCAATAATCAGCCGTTTCGCGTGATTGGAATATTAGAGAGCAAGGGACAGTCCTCGGTGGGACAGGATCAAGACGACGTCGTCATCATTCCTTTGACGACGGCGATGGATCGGCTGCTCGCGATAACCCATGTGCAGATGATTAACGTACAGGTCACCAGCCAGGAGAAGATGGAAGAAGTGCAGACGAATATAGAAACGCTTTTACGTCAGCGCCATCACCTTTTTGGGACAAAGGAAAATGATTTTCAGGTGCAGAACCTGACCAGCCTGATGAACACCTTGAACGAGACGACAACCATGCTGACCCTGTTCCTTGGCAGCATCGCCGCTATTTCGCTGCTGGTCGGCGGCATTGGAATCATGAATATCATGATGGTCTCGGTTACGGAGCGCACCCGGGAAATCGGCATACGAAAAGCGCTGGGAGCGACGTTTCGCAATATTATGACTCAGTTTCTCATTGAGTCCATTGTCATCGGCGTCATCGGCGGCCTGATCGGCATCGCCTTCGGCATTGGCGTCGCTGCGACGATCGCGAAGCTCGGCGATTTCCAAACGCTCGTGACGATCTCCCCCATTTTGCTCTCCTTCAGCTTCTCCGTCGGTATCGGTCTTTTCTTCGGCATCTACCCGGCGCGAAAAGCCGCTCGCCTCGATCCTATCGAAGCCCTGCGGTACGAGTGAAGAAGTCTCTTGCCATTCGCGGCTGAATTATCTAAAATAAAAGAGAAGGCGAATGAAAGAGAGGCAACTATCGGATGGAATGGCGAGAGATAAGCGTCCAGACGTCGCCGCAGGCGATGGAGCTGGTCGCGTCGATTTTTGAAGATTTAGGCGCGGCGGGCGCAGTGATTGAAGATCCGGCGCTGGTGAATGAATATATTCGTTCGGGGGTTTGGGATTATACGGATATTCCCTGGCAGCGGGAAACAGGCGTCGTCACCGTGAAGGCCTATTTCGCGGCCGACGGGCGGCTCGACGACCGACGTCAGGCGTTACGGGAGCGGCTCCTGGCGCTGACGGAAAACGGCGTCGATACGGCTCCGGCAACGGTGAGCGAGACGGCGCTGGCTGACGAGGATTGGTCGGAGAGCTGGAAAAAATATTTCCATACGGAAAAAGTCGGCGAACGCGTCGTCATTCAGCCCTCATGGGAAGCGTATGAGCCGCAGGCTGGGGAAGTTGTCGTTCGTTTGGACCCGGGAGCGGCTTTCGGGACGGGAACACATCCGACGACGGCGCTTTGCCTGCGGGCGATGGAGAAGCTCGTAAGGCCGGGGATGACGGTATTCGATGTTGGAACCGGCTCCGGCGTGCTGGCCATTACGGCGGCGAAGCTTGGCGCGGGTGCGGTAACGGCGGTCGATTACGATTCGACGGCGCTCCGGGTGGCGCGGGAAAATATTGCGCAGAACGGCTTGGCAGACGCGATAACACTCAAGGAAAGCGATGTTTTGCGGAATGTAACGGGGCGCGCCGATGTGGTGACGGCGAATATTATCGCCGATATCATTATCCGGCTGTTCGCTGACTTGGATACGCATCTTGCGCCGGGAGGAGCGCTCCTCGCCAGCGGCATTATCGCCAATCGGGCGGAAGATGTGCGGCAGGCCGGGAAAGCGTATGGCTTTGTCGTTACTGAGGCGTGGGAAGCGAAGGACTGGGCGGCGATGATTTTCCGGCGGGCGAACGAAGCATGAGGCGGCTGTTTTTGCCGGGGGAACTTTCGGACACGGTGACGTTGACCGGAAGCGACGCGCATCATGTTGGCTATACCTTGCGGGCGCGAAGGGGCGACCGCTTTATTGTGGTAGGGGCGGAGCGGCAGACAGCAGCGATGGAGATCACAGCCTTTACGAAGGATACGGTGATGCTCCGCCGGGTCGCCAATCTCGACGCCGATACCGAGCCGCCGATCGAATTAGGGTTGGCGATCTGCCTGCTCAAAGGGGATAAGCTGGACTTTGCGGTACAGAAAGCCGTGGAGCTGGGGGCGGCGTTTATTCAGCCGCTGCGGAGTGAGAACTGCGTCGTGCGTTACGATGCGAAAAAGACGGCGGCGCGGGCAGAAAAATGGCGGCGCGTTGCCGCGGAGGCCGCCAAGCAGTGCGGTCGGACGCTGGTGCCGCGCGTGGAGCCGATTTGTGCTTTAGCCGCGTGGCTGAAGGAGCTTCCGGCGGACAGCGCTGTTTTTATGGCTTATGAAAGAGAGCGAACGGCGTCGCTGCGCAGCTGGCTTCAGAAAGAAACGAGCCGTTCCTATATCGCGCTCATCGGCCCCGAGGGCGGCTTTACGCCCGCCGAAGCGGAGGCGGCGCGCATGGCCGGCGTCCGTTCGGTGACGCTTGGGCCGCGGATATTGCGGGCGGAAACGGCGGCGCTGGCGGCTCTCACGGCGGTGATGTACGAAAAAGGGGACTGGGGAACGGAGTGACAAAGTGGCGACGGTGGCGTTCATGACCTTGGGATGTAAGGTCAATCAGTACGAAACGGAAACAATGGAGGGACTTTTTCGGCAGGCGGGCTACAAGACGGTACCGTTTACTGAGAGCGCCGACGTGTACATCATCAACACTTGCTCCGTGACCATGCTGGGGGAAAAGAAGTCCCGCCAGCTCGTGCGCCGGGCGCAGCGGCAAAATGAGGCGGCGCTCATCGCGGTGACTGGCTGCTACGCACAGCTTGCGCCGGAGGTGCTGGAATCGCTCCCTGGGGTGCGGCTCGTCGTCGGTACCCGCGACCGGGGCCGTATCGTGGAACTGGTGGAGGAAGCCGCGGCCGGAGACGGGGTATTGCGCGATGTCGGCGATATTATGGCGGCGGACACCTTTGAGGATATTCCACTCTTTGCCGCCCCCGCGCGGACGAGGGCTTTTCTGAAAATTCAGGAGGGCTGTCAGAATTTCTGTTCGTTTTGTATCATCCCCTACACGCGCGGACCGCTCCGTTCCCGCTCTCTCGCCAGCGTGCGGCGGGAGGCGGGAAAATTGCTTTCGGCCGGGTTTCAAGAAATCGTTCTGACCGGCATTCATCTCGGCGCTTACGGACGCGATTTAAAAGGTGGGGTGACGCTGGTCGATGCGGCGCGTACGGTTCTCGATTTTGACGAGCTGCGCCGCCTTCGGCTGGGATCCTTAGAGTCGGTAGAGCTGTCGCCGGCGCTGTTCGCATTGCTTAAGAGTGACCGGCGCTTTGCCCGCCATCTGCATTTGCCGCTCCAAGCGGGAGCTGATCCTATTCTGCGGGCGATGAACCGTCCTTACGATACGGAGGCGTTTTCCCGTCTGCTGGACAAGGTGCGGGAAGCGGCGCCGGGGATTGCCGTTTCCACCGATGTCATCGTCGGCTTTCCCGGCGAAACGGAAGAACTGTTCCAGAAAAGCCTCTCCTTCGTCCAACGGCAGGGTTTTGCCCGCGTCCATGTTTTTCCTTATTCGCGCCGACCGGGAACTCCCGCCGCGGCGCGCCCCAATCAGGTGCCGGGAGCCGTGAAAAAGGAAAGAGCGCGCCTTATGCAGGCGGTCGCCGATGAAATCGCCGCCGCATATCATGCGTCTTTCCTCGGCGAGACAGTACCCGTCCTCTTTGAAACGAAGAAGAACGGGATTGCCGACGGCCTGACGGATACTTATATCCGCGTATATACCGATGCCCCGGCACCGCTCGGTGAAATCGTGCCGGTAAAGCTCCGGCGTCTTTACCGGGACGGCGTCTGGGGGGAACCGGCGTAAAACGAGGAAAAGGTTTTCGACGGCGGCAGGGATTTTGGCTGCCGCCGCGAATATCTCTCATAGAGCCGGATCATGAATATCGCGCATGGGAGGAAGAAATATGGCAGATTGCGTTTTTTGCAAAATCGCGCAGAAAGAGATTCCGTCCGATACTGTTTATGAAGATGATGACGTCATCGCCTTTCGCGACTTAGAGCCGCAAGCGCCGGTACATGTGCTGGTGATTCCTAAACGTCATTTCGCTGACCTGTTGGCGTTTACCACGGCGGAGCGGGCGTTGGCCGGGCATATTCTGGCTGAGGTGATCCCACAGGTGGCGACCGAGCTGGGGCTGGCGGAAGGGGGCTTTCGCGTTGTCACGAATACCGGACAGGACGGCGGACAGACCGTACCCCATCTTCACTTCCACATCCTGGGCGGGCGCTCTCTGACGTGGCCGCCGGGCTAAAATGAGACAGACATCGGCGCTAGTCGGGAAATTCCCCGGCTGGCGGTTTGTTTGTCCGACGTACCGGCCGTCAGTCGGGCGAATTTTCCGTAAAGAAAAAGTTGCACTTCGTCAATTTTCGTGTATAATAATATGGTGTAACTGTGTGTTTATACTCCCAACAAATCTGGAGGGGGGGAATAATAAATGGCCAATGAAGTTAAGGTCGGCAAGAACGAGAGCATCGACAGCGCGCTTCGCCGGTTCAAACGTACTTGCCAGAAAGCGGGTACTTTGGCTGAGGTGCGTAAACGCGAACATTATGAGAAGCCCAGTGTCCGCCGGAAGAAGAAATCAGAAGCGGCGCGTAAGCGCAAGTATAAAGCGTAAGGGCTTCTATGGAGGTAAGGCGGGATGTCTCTTAAAGAGAAACTGACAGCCGATATGAAAGAAGCGATGAAGGCCCGCGAGGAAGGTCGGCAGCGCCTGGGCGTTATTCGCATGGTGCGCGGCGCGATCCGCCAGCAGGAAATCGACGGACAAAAAGAACTCGACGACGATGCGGTGCTGGCCGTTATCAGCAAAGAGGTCAAGCAGCGCCGTGATTCTATTGAGGAGTTTAAAAAGGGCGGCCGTGAAGATTTGGTCGCACAAAACGAAGCAGAAATCGCTGTTTTAATGGCGTATCTGCCGCAGCAAATGGCGGAAGGCGAAATAAGAAAGCTCGTGCAGGACGCCATCACGGCGACGGGCGCGTCTTCTCCCAAAGAGATGGGCAAGGTTATGAAAGAGCTTATGCCGAAGGTTAAAGGCCGGGCGGATGGCAAACTGGTAAATCAGATTGTTCGCGAGCTGCTCAGCGCTGAAGGATGACCGACAGAGCCGCTGCACGGGTTGCGGCGGCTCTTTTTTTGGGGAAAGAGGTTCATCTTTTGCGACTGAGAGGCTGAATATATCCATTTAGTTAACACTATGGGAGGCCAGATTTATGAATCAGAAGGCAGAGAACTTCAAGGCGTATTTAGACGAGAAGAAAATTGAGGGTGTATTTGCGATTGAGGAAATAGAAAATGACGAATGGGAGACGGTGCTTTTCCGCTCGCAAGTTGATATTAATGGCAACAAGCTGCCTACCGTCGTCATTTTCGATAAGAGCGTTTACGGTATCATGCGGGTGCTGATCGCGCCGCAGGTGCTGCGTGAGGATAACGAAACGGCGGTTCTAAAGCTCCTCAATGACTTTAATAAGAAATTCAAGGCGTTCAAATATTATCTCGACGATTCCGGCGCTCTGGTGCTTGATATTTGCCTGATTTCTTCCGATGAGAAGGATGTAGGCGATATGGTTTACGCGATGTTCGATGTCATCATTCAACATTTGGGCGAGTCCTATAAGGAAATCATGAAGTCTGTCTGGGGCTGAACGAAGAGAGAATAATGCCTTAGAAGAGAGAATAATGCCTTAGCTGAAGATTTTTCGCAGCAAAAACGCGCTTTTAGCGCGTTTTTTTGTGCCAATGTGAAAATCTGCAGGGAGGACCTGTTGGGGTAAAGAGGCACTGGCAGACTCAGGCGAACAGGGCGAAGATTTTGCAGGAAAATTTCACCCGGGGGTGGAATACTATAATTGACAATGTTTGTATGCGCCAAAGGAGGAATGCCGATGGACATTACCGCAATGCCGGTGTTGGAAATATTGCTTTTGGCCATTGTTTTCCTGAGCCTGCTCGTCGAAGTCAAAACCGGAGGACTTGGAGCAGGCGCGCTTTTAGGGCTGGTGGCGGCGGCGGTATTTTTTGGCGGTCGCTACATCAAAGGGCTGGTCGCCGTTTACCAGATCGCGGTTTTTCTGGTGGGGGTACTTTGCCTGGTAATTGAAATGCTGTCGCCTACGGTCGGCCTCCTGGCAGGGCTGGGCGTCGCGGCTATGCTGTACAGTGTGGTGCTGGCGTTGGGCGGCGATATTAATGCGCTCTACGCTTTGCTGGCGTCTATCGTATTGGCGGCGGTCATTTTCGCTCTCATTGTGCGGCGGCTGCCGTCAAGCCGTTTATGGCATAAGCTGGTGCTGCGCGATGCGTCGACAGAGGAGCGTGGCTACGTCAGCGCTGTCGCGCACGAGGAACTTGTCGGGCGGCTGGGGACGGCGGTTACCGATCTGCGCCCGGCTGGATTAGCGTCCTTTGGCAACGGGGCGGTCGACGTGGTTTCCGAGGGTGGTTATATCGATCGGGGATCATCCGTCGTTGTCGTGGCGGTGCAGGGCAGCCGGGTTATCGTGCGCCCGGCGGCGGACTAAAGACAATCGGTTCTGAGGAGGTATCGTTTTGGAATTACTATTGGGTACAGGCTTTTCCCTTATTATCATCATTATCGCGATTACCATGTTTTTGCATTTTGTACCGTTGGGGCTGTGGATCTCGGCGATCGCCGCAAATGTTAATGTCGGTATTTTCACGTTGGTCGGTATGCGGCTGCGCCGCGTGGTGCCGCAAAAGATCGTTTTGCCGCTCATCAAGGCGAATAAGGCGGGGCTCAGCGTTTCCGTCAACCAGTTGGAGGCCCATTATCTCGCGGGCGGCAACGTCGACCGGGTTGTCGACGCTTTGATTGCCGCACACCGGGCGCAGATTCCCCTGCCTTTCGAGCGCTCGGCGGCCATCGACCTTGCGGGGCGCGACGTCTTGGAAGCCGTGCAGATGAGCGTCAATCCGAAGGTCATTGAAACGCCGGTCGTTTCCGCTGTGGCGAAGAACGGTATCGAGTTAAAGATCAAGGCACGGGTCACGGTGCGCGCCAATATTGACCGGCTGGTCGGCGGCGCGGGGGAGCCGACGATCATCGCCCGCGTCGGCGAGGGTATCGTCACCACTGTCGGCTCGGCAGAAAGCCACACCGCGGTTTTAGAAAGTCCCGACGAGATTTCTAAGACGGTGCTGGGTAAAGGGCTTGACGCCGGAACCGCGTTCGAGATCCTTTCGATTGACATTGCCGACGTCGATGTGGGACGCAATATCGGCGCGGAACTTCTGACCGATCAGGCGGAGGCCGATAAGCGTATTGCGCAAGCGAAAGCTGAGGAACGGCGCGCGATGGCGGTCGCCAAGGAGCAGGAAATGAAGGCCTATACGCAGGAGATGGAAGCGAAGGTCGTGGAGGCGCAGTCCGACGTGCCGCACGCCATCGCCGAGGCGTTCCGCAGCGGCAATCTCGGCGTTATGGATTACTATAACCTGAAAAATATTCAAGCGGATACGGATATGCGCGACACCATCAGTAAAGCGGGCGGGCCGAATACGCCTACGCCGCCGGCGGTGAAATAAAATGCCCGCGAATATTGGCCAGTGGCTGAGATATTTTGTTATTCTGATTTTTTTGCTTGTCATGGTGCTTACTCGGCGATGGTCGTTTGTTTTGTTTCTTTTAGCAGCGCTCTTCTGGGGCTCTAAACAAAGCCAGGAGAAAAAAACGTCGCCGCCGGCTCATCGAGAACAGGTGCCGATGCCTGTGCCTGTGGCGCTGCCGGAAGATTTTTCCCATGGCGCTTCGGATGGCAGCCTGGGCTTTGAAGTGCCGCACCTTGAAGGCGCGCCAACCAGCGCGGAGGGCGTTTTTTACCGGGAAGCGACGGAAGAGGAAGAAGCCGCCAAGGAGCGGGCTAAGGCACGGGAAAGAGCGCTGGCGCGCCAGAGACAGGCGAGAAAACGGCGGGAAGAAAAGGTATCGTCCGTAGAGAATGTATCGCGTGCGGCGTTTCACCCGGTGGCACTTACGCCGGAAGCGCTGGTAAATGCCGTCGTCTATGCTGAGATTTTAGGAAAGCCGAAGGCGTTGCGCCGCTTTCCTCGCAGACGCTGAATGTAAACAACCCCGCCTTAGATCTTGCGCCAGGGCGGGGTATTGTTTGTTCAGGAAAGAGAAACGCTATCGAGCAAGGAGGGACGGAAATGAACGGAAAACGGATTGGCTTTATCGGGCTGGGCGTCATGGGAGCCAGCATGGCGGTGCATCTCATAGAGGGAGGGCATGCCCTGACCGTATTTAACCGTACCAGGGAAAAAGCGGCGGAACTCATCAAAAAAGGCGCGACATGGGCGGATACTCCGGCCGCAGCCGCAGCGTCGGCGGATATCGTTATCTCCATCGTCGGCTATCCACGCGATGTGGAAGAGATTTATTTCGGCGAGGCGGGCGTCCTCAGCGCGATGAAAGCCGGAGGCTATATCGTCGATATGACGACGTCCAGCCCGGCGTTGGCGCGCCGTCTTTACGACGCGGCGAAGAAGCAGGGCGTCGCGGCCATCGACGCGCCGGTTTCCGGCGGCGACATCGGGGCCAGAAACGCTTCTCTGGTCATCATGGCGGGCGGCGACCGCGCCGCCTTCGATGCCGTAAAGCCGGTATTTGAGCTTTTAGGGCGCACGATTCGCTGTTTCGGCCCCGCGGGTTCAGGACAATACGCCAAAATGGCCAATCAGATCGCGATCGCGTCCAACATGATGGGGGTATGCGAAGCCATCGCTTACGCGAAACGAGCCGGCCTTGACGCGGCGGAGCTTTTAGAAACGATTTCCGGCGGCGCAGCCGGCTCGTGGTCGCTTTCAAACCTCGCGCCGCGTATGATTCGCGGCGATTATGCGCCGGGCTTTTTCATCAAACACTTCATCAAAGACATGCGCATCGCTCTTGATTCAGCGGCAGAAATGCATCTCGAGCTTCCCGGCCTTAAGCTCGCCAAGCGCCTTTACGACGAACTGTCGGCACGCGGCATGGAAGACAGCGGTACGCAAGCGCTTCTTCAGTGGTATCTGAAAGAGTGAGAGGACGAACGGGATAAAATGAAAAATTTAAAGGTCGTGGCCGCGGTCATCTGCGACTCGGTGCAAACACCGACGAGAATATTTTCCGCCGCCCGCGGATATGGAGAATTAAAGGGCCAATGGGAGTTCCCCGGCGGGAAGATTGAACCCGGCGAGACAGCGCCGCAGGCGCTTAAGCGTGAAATAAAAGAAGAATTAGATGTCGAGGTAGCGGTATTTGGCCAGATTGATACGGTGGAATACGATTACCCCACGTTTCACGTATCGATGACCGCTTTCTGGTGCGAGCTGAAAAGCGGCGAAATCGTATTAAAAGAAGCTACCGCCGCCCGCTGGCTAAAAAAGGCAGAGCTGTACGATGTTCCCTGGATGCCCGCCGATGTGACGTTAATCGAAAAAATCAAACGGCAGATGACAGAAGAGTAGTTAAATCCTCTTTTTTATTATAGCTGATTAAGTCGCGAGTGGTACGAAGATAACGGGATAGCGGCGATTTTTGAGCTGAATCCCGGCAATCATTTCCAAGGCGCCGTGGAACGAGTGGGCGGAGGGATATGCCGGATATTGCGTGAGGAAGAAGAAGCACAGCCGAACGGCTCTTTACAAAGTTATAAAAAATTATAATCCCTATTGCCAAAACGTGTATACTATGGTATCTTAATGTGCATAAAAGTGTGACAAATGCGAAGAAGAGGAATAGTAGCGTCCGGGAAATGTAGAGAGAGCCGCTGGCAGGTGAAAAGCGGACAGGAAGCGGACGGGAACTCGCCTTGGAGCAGCTTGCTGAACGCGTATGTGCCGTAGGCGGAGCCGGGAACTGGCCGTTAAAACAGGAGGGGCACAGGATAGGTGCCCGTAATGAGAGCGCGTCAAAGACGCGAAGCAGAGTGGTACCGCGAGGGTTAAGCCTTCGTCTCTTATGAGGAGACGAAGGCTTTTTTGTTTGTAAAATGTTTGAGGAGGGGTTTTCATGCAGAATTATACGAAGTATCAAAAAGGCTATTATCTGCCGCCGGTTTGCGATCTGAGCTGGGCAAAGAAGGAGTATCCGGAGCACGCGCCGATCTGGTGCAGCGTTGATCTGCGGGACGGCAATCAATCGCTGATCATTCCTATGAGCCTTGAGGAGAAGATCGAGTTCTACAAGATGCTGGTCGCGATCGGCTTCAAGGAGATTGAAGTCGGCTTTCCCGCGGCTTCGGATACCGAATACGAGTTTTTGCGGCGGCTGGTAGAGGAGGATCTCATTCCTGACGACGTTACCGTTCAGGTGCTGACACAGGCGCGGGAGCATATTATCAAAAAGACCTTCGAGGCGCTGGAAGGCGTTAAAAACGCTATCGTTCACGTCTACAATTCCACATCGTTCGCCCAGCGTCAGCAGGTGTTCCGCATGACGAAAGACGAGATTCGCCAGATCGCCGTCGACGGCGCGAAGCTCCTTAAAGAGCTGACGGAAAAAGCCGGGGCGGACTACCGGTTCGAATATTCGCCGGAGAGCTTCACCGGTACCGAGCCGGAATATGCGCTGGAAGTTTGCAACGCGGTCCTCAACGTCTGGCGGCCGACGGCAAAGCGCAAAGCGATCATCAATATTCCGGTGACTGTCGAGATGTCGATGCCCCATATCTACGCTATGCAGGTCGCCTACATTTCACAAAACCTGAAATATCGCGACAACGTTGTATTGTCGCTCCATCCGCACAACGACCGCGGCTGCGGTGTTGCCGACTCCGAGATGGGGCTTCTGGCAGGCGCCGATCGTATCGAGGGGACGCTCTTTGGCAATGGGGAGCGTACCGGCAATGCCGATATCGTCACCATCGCCATGAATATGTTCTCGCTGGGGGTCGACCCCCAGCTCGATTTTACCCAGATGCCGAAGCTTGTCGATCTCTACGAGCGAGTTACCAGGATGCACGTTCCCGATCGTCAGCCTTACTCGGGAAACCTTGTTTTCGCCGCGTTTTCCGGCTCCCATCAGGATGCCATTGCCAAGGGCATGAAATGGCGCGAGGAGACGGATCCCAGCCGCTGGACGGTGCCGTACCTGCCTATCGATCCACAGGATGTGGGCCGCGAGTACGAAGCCGACGTTATCCGCATTAACAGTCAGTCCGGCAAGGGCGGCGTGGGCTTTATCATGGAGCAGAAATACGGTATCATCATGCCGAAAAACATGCGCGAGGATTTTGGTTACTTCATTAAGAGCGTGTCCGACCATCAGCATAAGGAGCTTTTGCCGGATGAAATCTATCACATTTTCCAAAAAGAATACATCAATGTTGACGCGCCTTATAAGCTGGGCGATTTTCTCCTAAAAAAAGAGCCGGACGGGCGGCGCGTCGGGGCCGTCACCATGAGTGTGAATGGCCGGGAAGAAGTCTATGACGCGCACGGCAACGGCCGTCTTGACGCTATCAGCAGCGCCCTTCAGAAAAATCTCGGCGTCTCTTATACGGATCTTACTTACAGCGAACATGCGTTAGAAATCGGCCAGGCGTCACAGGCGATGGCCTACATCGGGATCACTGCTCCTGATGGCCGCATCGTGTGGGGGGCGGGGCGGGACACCGACATCATTACCGCCTCGATCCTCGCTCTCGTCAGCGCCATCAACCGCATGGTGAACGGGAAGTGAGCGAGGAGAACGCGCGCAGGCTCTTGTTTCTCCTCGCTGTGCTATTCCCGTCGACATAGCAGGCTTTTTGGAGCCCGCCGCAAAGATCAAAATGCAAAAACGCCAATCGTATCGGCTTTTGCCTCCTTGTTACAAAAACGCGGCGCCGCAAAGTAAGCGACGCCGCGTATATTTCTTCTGTTTTTTAGAAGGTATATTCCACGCCCATCAGGAAATTGCGGCCCGGCTGCGAATACCAGCCGTTCCCGCCCGGATTGCTCATGTCGTAGCACATATCCGTATACATCCGGTTGAACAGGTTATTCAAGCGCAAAAATACGTTCAGGCCTTCCACCGGCCGGTAGTTGACGCCCAAATTGCAGAGCCAGTAACTCTTATAGGAGTCCGCGACATAAGGCTCCATCGCTTTACGGCCGGGGCGGCCAAAGACCCCTTTGACGCTGAGATTGGCATTGAACTTCGCCGCGTCGTAATGAAGGCCCAGATCCAAAACGCCCCGGGGAAGGTAGCCGTCGCGATTCGAATTTTGGAAAGAATTCCTGGCCGGGATGTGGAGATACGTATAGGCCGCCGTCACGTTCCATTCCTTCGCCAACTGCCGCGCCACCTGGAGATCAAAGCCCGTGATGCGCTCATCCCCCGCGTTGTAATATTTCCACGTTATGCTGTTAAACCCGATCAGATTGTCGGACATCGTGCGGAAGACGTGCGCCGATACCGTCGTCTTGTCGTCGAGGCGAACGTTACTGCCCAACTCCACCGTGTGCCCCTTCTCCGGCTCTAATGTCTCGCTTCCCGAGGAGGGATTGTAAAGCTCATAGAGGTAAGGCGCGCGGAAAAATTCCTTATAGGATACATACACATTGGCCCGGTCATTGATATCGTAAGCGACGACACCGCTGAGCGACGTATTCGCGCCGTATTCCGAGTGACGGGAGAAGCGCACGCCCGGGGTGATGGAAAGCGCGCCGAACTTCATCGTATCCTGCAGGAAAAAGGCCTTGTTGGAAACCTCTCCGGTCATATTGGGCGTATATCTGTCCTGATACTTTTTCATCTTATCCTTATAGTAGTCAATGCCCGCCACCAATGTATGCGGCCCTGCCGTGTACGTCAGCTGATCGGAAAAGCCCCAGGTTTGCTCTCGCATGAGCCAAAGATCCGCCGGATGGTTCGTATTATCGTCCAAATCCGAAGTCCGGGTGAAGAACGACAACGTGTTGCGGAACGCATCGTCGAACTTGTAGTCAAAGGTCAAGGCCCATCTTTCGTTATTCTTCTTGCCTTCGGCGCGATTCCCAGTATAAGCGTATGTCCATCCGTCAACTTCCGGCCGCTCGTAATTCAGCTTGTAGCGGCTGTAACTTAGATTGACTTCCGCCCGATCGCCAAAGCGCTTGCCGATTTTTGCGTTATAGGTCTGGCTGTCGATGTCGTTGATGGTAGTGTTGCCGTGGCCGTCCTTGTAGTCTCCCATATTGTCCTTTTGCAGGCCCACCGCATAGTACAGGCCATCCTTCGTACTGCCCTGATGGTAGAGATTGAAGGTACGCTTATCATAGCTGCCGAAGGCCGCGGAAACCTTTGTCGATACTTCTCCGTTTTTTGGCTTGCGGGTGATGATATTGATGACGCCGCCCACCGCATCCGATCCGTAAAGAGTGGAAGCCGAGCCTTTCAAGACTTCGATGCGCTCGATGGCGTCCATATTGCTGACTTCCGACGGTTGAAAGACGCTGGACACCGAGCCATTCGTATTGGCGCGCTGCCCGTCAATGAGCACGACCACATGGCTGGTGCCGTTGATGTAGAGATAGTCCGCCGAATAATTCGCGCCGCTGGCGCTGTAATTCTGAATGGTGACACCGGGCACCTGGCGCAGCGCGTCGCTCACCGTCTGGTAGTGGTTCTCCTCAATGTCCTTGCGCGTGACCACGTTGACGTTGGCATGGGCGTCGAAATTCGTCTGCGGCAGGCGATTCGCCGTCACGACGATCTGGTCGAGATTGAACTCCTCCAACGGCTCGTCGGCAGCCGCCGCCCCCACCTGACTGGCCGAGCATGTGAATGCGCCGAGAAGTGCCAGACAGAAAAGCTGTTTCTTTCTTTTGGTCATCTTGTATCTTTCTCCCTTCAAAATAAAAATGATGGCGATATTTCCGGAAAAGTAATTTGCCGTAATTTTTGGCATGCTTCGCTTTTCGCAGCATCCGCCAAAAGACAGAAAATCGCTTCCCGAATATATCAAAGTAAGTTTAACCGATATACCGTCATACGGTCAAGGGAAAAGGGCATATCTTTGAAGCGTGGGGGAGAACGGAAAGGGAACAGGTAAAATATAAGCCCCGAACGGCCGGTAAAGGCGGTTCGGGGCTTAATGTGCAAAGGAGAAAATGCTCTCGTTCTTATTTCGGGTTGTATTCGACGATTTTAATTTCCGGGTTCTTATTGAGATCGACGATCTCCTTTTGGGTCACGCGGATGAGCGGCTTGGAGGAGAAGTCATTTTCGTAGCGGACAATATTGCCGATTTGGCCGTTGCTCAGCATGACGCGGGACCCAAGGAAGGTTTCCTTCAGATGCTTGAGGAAGGGAACGCAGACGTGGGGGTCGAGCTTTGTGTACATATCCTGCGTGATCTGATCGATGGCGGTGAACGGTGTATTCTTTTTCTGTCCCTCGCGCTCGGTAGTGATGTTGTCGTACAGATTAGCGAGTCCGATAATCCGCGCGTACATGTGAATGTCGTCGCCCTTCAGGTTGAAGGGGAAGCCGGAACCGTCCATGCACTCGTGGTGCTGTAAAGCCGTTAGCTTGACGCCATCGGACAGCTCGCTGGAGGTATTCAGTATACGGTGGCCGTCGATGGTATGCTGCATGTAGGCGTCGAGATCTTCGCCTTTCAAGTGCTCTACCTGCTTATCGAGAAGGCGCTGGGGAAATTTCGTTTTGCCAATGTCGTGCAGGAAGCCGGCCAGGATGAGATCCTGCGTTTCCGAGGCCGACAGCATCATCCATTTTGCGAGGACGCCGGCGAGGACAGAAACCCGTACGGAATGATTATATATATCGCTGGCGAGATGGTTGACCTCTAAGAGGTAGTCGATCGCGCCGCTCTGCTTCGCCATGGGCGCGAGGGTGTCTTTGACCATCGTTTTCGACTTTTTTACCGGCGGCCTGTCGCTTTTCCCGGCCTCGTCAAAGATTTCCCGGGCGGTGTGAATAACTTCTTTATATTCGGTGACAAATGCGCTGGCAGGATTAAAAATCGCGGCCACGTTTTGGAAGGCCTCGCTGAGCTCGTATTCGTCCTTGACATAGACCGAGGGAATGCCTAAGAATCCCAGCCGGGTGATATGCGCCTTCGTGAGCATGGTTCCTTCGGAGAGGACGACGATCATATCGTCGTTAATGATCGAGCGGGCAAGTATCATACCGGGGGTTAGCGATTCAACATCTACAGAGCGCAAGATGGTTTCCTCCTTTTATATATGTCCTTTTTTCGTTCGCAGCGTTTAAGATAAGAATGCGCAAGAAGACCAAGCAATCCTGAAAATATTTTATAAAATCTGCTGTATAATTATATTCGTGATAAAAAAACGTTTTCCTACCGAAAGTTAAAATTTTTTAAAACTCTGGGCAAATGTCGCAGCGAAATGCGACATAAGGCGGAGAGAAATAGAAATTCATTGCCTTGCATTTCCCTGATGATTCCGCTACAATCAGAAAGTATATAAGGAGAGGGAGCCTTAGTAAAGCGGGGAGAAAACGATGTTTGATCTGGATACGGGGACGCTGCTTTTTCTGGCGGTCATGGGATTTGTCGCGGCCTTTATTGATTCTGTGGTGGGGGGCGGCGGTCTCATTTCGACGCCGGCTTTGATGTGGACGGGGCTGCCGCTTTTGACGGTGCTCGGGACGAATAAAATGGCGGCGACAATGGGGGCGCTGACGAGCGTATTGGCGTTCCTTCGCTCGGGGCGCGTCGATGTGAAGCTGATAAAAAGGCTTTGCCCTCTGTCGTTTCTTGGTTCCGTCGCCGGGGTGCTTACGGTGCGGGCGATACCGCCGGATTTTCTGCGGCCGCTGGTCGTGGTCATGCTGATTGCAGTCGCTGTCTACAGCGTATTTAAGAAGGATTGGGGCAGTATTTCCACATACCACGGGTTATCGTCGCGGATGATGTATCTGACGTTCGCGGTGGCCTTCGTTTTTGGCTTTTACGATGGTTTTTTTGGCCCGGGGACAGGATCGTTTCTTTTGTTTTCTTTTCTTTTGTTGGGGTTTGATTTTGTAGGCGCGGCGGCGAACGCCCGGGCGCTGAATTTTTCCAGTAATATCGCCGGACTTCTCGCCTTTTATCTTCTGGGAGCGGTAGATTATCGCTATGCGGTGCCGATGGGGGCGGCGATGATCGTCGGCGCTTTCTGCGGGACAAAAATGGCGCTGACGAGAGGCACGGGGTATGTGCGGCCGCTGTTCATCGTGGTGACGTCGATCCTTATCGGTAAGCAGCTGTTAGACTTGTTTATGGAGTGACAGAAAGATTTATGCTTCTGCAAAAGAGCGTAAGAGGGAAAGGAAAGAAAGCTTTGGGCAAAATGGGGGCGAGAAAAGCGGATCAGGAAAGAGCCGGGCGCGCCGTGCGGGAGTTTCTGGAGGCGCTGGGGCTTGATCTCAAAGCAGCGGGCATGGAAAAGACGCCGGAGCGGGTAGCGAAGATGTATGCCTTGCTCTTTAGCGGCGTGGGTCAGGCGACGAAGCCCCTCTGGGGCGAGGTGTTTACAGCGGAGTGCCAGGGGTTGGTGGCGGTGCGTCATATTCCGTTTTATTCGATGTGCGAGCATCATCTGCTGCCGTTTTTCGGCGAAGTGCATCTTGCCTATTTGCCGCATGAGGGGAAAGTGGCGGGGTTCGGCAAGTTTTCCCGGCTCGTCGATACGTTGGCGCGGCGGCCGCAGCTTCAGGAGCGGCTGACACAGCAGATTGCCGCTGCGATCGAAGACGATTTGTCGGCGGAAGGAGTCATGGCGATCGTTTCCGCGCAGCAGCTCTGCATGATGATTCGGGGCGAGCTGTCGCTGGGGACGCGAACATTGACGGCGGAAAGCCGCGGCCGGATTCAAAGTGACGTGAGCTTGCAGCAGCAGGCGTGGCAGCTTTTGATGGAGGCGAAATAATGGCCGGGGTAAGAAGAAAATATCGCTGGCCGGACGGCAAGACGCTGACGATTGGAGAGCGCACGCTGGTCATGGGGATTCTAAACGTCACGCCGGATTCCTTTTCTGACGGGGGCGAGTGGAACACGCCGGAAAAGGCGCTGGCGCATGCCCGCCAGATGGTGGCGGAGGGCGCGGATATCATCGACGTCGGGGCGGAATCGTCGCGTCCGGGGTTCGTGCCGATGGGGGCGGAGGAAGAGATGGAGCGCTTGCGTCCTTTTCTCGGGACGCTCTCGGGCGCGCTGGACGTGCCGCTCTCTGTCGATACGTTCAAGGCGGAAACGGCGGCGATGGCGGCAAAGATGGGCGTTCATCTCCTGAATGATATCTGGGGCCTACAATACGCGCCGGAGCCGGGGCAAATGGCGGCGGTGGCGGCGCGGTATAATCTGCCGGTCATTGTCATGCACAATCAGGAAGGGAAGACGTACACGCAGGACATTATCGCTGCGATGCAGGGCTTCTTCCGGCGTTCCATTCAAATCGCACGGGCGGCGGGGATGCCGGAGGAAAATATTATCCTCGATCCCGGGATCGGCTTCGGCAAGACGCCGGAAGGGAATCTTACCGTTTTGCGGCGGCTGGAGGAATTGACGGAGCTGGATGGGGAAAGGTGGCCGCTGCTCCTTGGTACAAGTCGCAAGAGCTTTATCGGCGCGGCACTCGATCTTCCGGTGACGGAACGAATGGAGGCGACCGGCGCTACTTGCGTATGGGGGATAACGAAAGGGTGCGGGATCGTCCGCGTGCATGACGTGCGGCCGATCGTCCGCATGTGCCGGATGATGGACGCGATATTGGAGGCGAAGTAAAATGGATCGGATTAAATTGGAAGGCATGGAATTTAGCGGCTGTCACGGCTGCCTGCCGGTGGAAAAAGAGATGGCGCAGCGATTTTTAGTGGATCTTTCGCTGTCGCTCAGTCTGGCGAACGCCGGGGAAAAGGACGATCCGGAGGAGACGGTCGATTACGCGGCCGTGTTCACAGCGGTGCGGGAGATCGTGGAAGGAGCGCCGGTACGCCTCATTGAGACCTTGGCGGAACGTATCGCGGCGATGATTTTTAAAAAATTCCCCCGGGTTGAAAAAGCCCGGGTCGCGGTGCATAAGCCGCAGGCGCCCCTGCCGGGGAAATTTGGCGACGTCAGCGTCGTCATCGTGCGGCAGCGTCCGTGAGCTTAAAGCAGAAGGCGCCGTATACGGTTTATTTAGGATTGGGCGCGAATCTGGGGAATCGGGCGGAAAATATCCGGGCGGCGATCGACGCATTACGCGCCGCCGAAGGGATTGAGGTGACGGCGATTTCGCCGCTTTACGAAACGGAGCCGTGGGGCGTGAAGGAGCAGCCGCGCTTTTTGAACGCTGCGGCGGCAATAGTTTCGTTACTTTCCCCGCGCTCTCTTTTAACGCTTTGCCAGCAAATCGAGAAGGCGTTGGGGAGAGTGCGCGAAGTACGCTGGGGATCGCGGACGATTGATATTGATCTGCTGCATATTCCCGGGGTTGTTTGCCGGACGCCGGAGCTTACGCTCCCGCATCCATATCTTACGCAACGGGCTTTCGTGCTTATCCCGCTGGCGGCGATCGCGCCGGATTTGGTCGTTGAAGGGCGAAAGATCGCTGATTGGGCGGCGGAGGTCGAAGGGAAGGATGGCGTTCAGCGCTGGGAGGATCCTTCGGGGAGATAAACGGGAGAGGTTGTAAAGTCTAAGGCGGCGGCTTGCCGGGGCGACAGAGAAAGCCCCCAAAGATCGGTCGCCAGCGTGTCAAAAGAGAGCATTTTCGCTGCGGGAGATAACTGCCCGTCCATTGAAGAAAGAAAATCCGTCACCTTAGCGACAAGGGGAATCGTGGCGACTTTTCGCATCGTGCGGAGGAGCTTTCGCCCCCGATCGTTAAAGGCGAGGACGCGCGCATAGAGGGGACCGGTCTCGTCAAAGCGGGCTGCGTCCGCCGCAGAAAGCAAGAGTAAGAGGCTGAGAACCGTGCGCTGGATACGCGCCGCCGGGTAGCGCTTGCTGCTCACCGCCTGCCGCAGATCAGCGAGGGAGAGGGCGGAGCGTGCCGCCCGGATAAAGCGGTGTTCCAAGCCCTCGTTCATTCCGTAGAGTCGGCGCAGATCTTCTGCGCGGGTGGACAGAAGCCGCGCGAGGATGGGCCGAAAAAGCTGCTCAGTATCCGGCAGACCGCGCGCCTGCTGCTCTTTTAGGCGGAGCGCCACAGCGGGAGGGACCGCCCGCGTCCAGTCAGCGCCTCCCTGCCTCAGATTGAGGCGAATGGCGCTGGCGCTGGGGTACTCGGCGGACAGGGTAAGGTCGTGATAGCCCGCGCCTTCCCGGGGAAGGGGGAGAGGCTGGAGCGGCGATGAAAAGCGGCGCAGCGCCTTGAGGTATTCAAGCGCTAAGATCGTATTCGGTTCGCGAAGACAAGCAGCGGGCAGTTCCGGCGGGACGTCGAGCGCGTTTTCAAGCGCGGCGGCGTAGGAAAGACCTTGCCGCATCCCTTGCCGGAGCCGTTCAGCGAAGTCCGGACGCAGGCTTTGCTCCGCCAGCTGCAAAAGAGCGGTGCCATCAGAAAGCTCGGCGCCGAAGGCCAGTACGTCGACAACGCCTAAACGGCTTAAGAGGCGAACGCCGCCGTCCGCGAAATGCTGAGCGCTGCGGACGGTAAAGACGACAGGCAGCTCCAATACGAGGTCGAGGCCGTTTTCCACGGCGCTTCGTGCCCGCAGCCATTTATCGAGTATCGCCGCTTGCCCGCGCTGCGTGAAGCCGCCGCTCATGACGGCCACGCAAGCGGCGTCAGAAAAACGCGCGTGGATCTGCGCTATTTGATGACGATGCCCGTTATGGAAGGGATTATATTCGGCGATAACACCCACGACGGTCATGGGAAAACGCTCCTTTGCTGCTTGGTAAATTTTCTTCAGTTTACCAGAAAAAAACAGGAAAGAGAAGCGTAAACGAGGCGTTGGGAGGGAAGGCTTGTGGAATTTCTGGGATTTTCAACTATGTCCGTTGTGATTCTGACGGTTCTGCTGGTAACTTTGCTGTTGACCTGCGTCGGGCTGGGGGTAATGTCGCCGCAGTCCGGCCGGCGGAAGGCTTTTCTTGCCGCCGCTGGTTTCTTGTCCCTCCTCCTGGGCGGCGGCAGCTGGTTTTTAGCTATGAAAGAAGCGCCGTCGGCAGTGATGCCTGCCGCGGAACAGAAAGCGCCGGAGAAAAAAGAACCGGAGCCCGCGGGCAGCGTCGTCTTGGTCGTCGACGAAGCCACCATATCGCGGGAGGACGCACCTGAGCAGCTGGACATCGAACGCTCCGAAAGGCATATCGACAGCCAGGAAAAGCGGCGGGAGTTTCGCCAGCTGGGGCGCCAGCTGCGCTACATCGAGCAGAGCTTAAACAGCCAAATAAGTCCGTTGAACGCCGAAATGCAAAGTGTCGAGAAACGTTTCCAAATGCAGACCATCAGCAATTACGAGGCGCTTTACAAAAAATCGCAGCTTAAAGCGCGGCAGGCAGAAATGGTCGCCGCGGCGATGGAAGAAAAACTGAGCCTTTTAGAGGGAGCGTCATATCTGACGCTCGATGATATTGGCGCCGACATAGAGCGGGTGAGAAAGCGGCGCGACGAGGCGAAGAAAAAACAGGAGGAATATCAGGCCGTTTTGCAGGAGCTGACCGCGAACGTGGACGTATTCCGTGATTTGTAAAATCGGAGAAGGTGATATCGACGAAAGGCAAAGGCAAGGTTTTGATGGCGATGAGCGGCGGCGTGGACAGCGCCGTAGCCGCGGCTCGTCTCTTGAACGAAGGCTATGAGGTCGTCGGGGTCACCATGCGTCTGTCGAAAGACGTCCGCTCTGTAGACGAGACGCGCGACTGCGGATCCGATCGCGCCGCCGCGGACGCCCGGCGGGTAGCGGATATTCTCGGATTTCCGCATTATATTGTGGATTTTCGCGCGCTGTTCCACGCGCGGGTCGTGGAATATTTTTTTAATACTTACGCGGCGGGACGGACGCCAAACCCATGTATCGTTTGTAATCGTTATCTGAAATTTTCCGGTCTGTGGGAAAAGGCGCGCGAGATGGGCGCGGATTTTTTGGCGACCGGTCACTATGCCCGCCTTCAGTGGGATGATGCGCTGCGCCGGCACCGACTGCTCAAGGGGCGCGATGCGAAAAAGGATCAGTCCTATGTGCTGTATCATATAGCGCCGGAGATGTTGCCGCGCCTTCTTTTTCCGCTGGGGGAATTTACCAAGTCGGAGGTGCGGGCGATGGCGGAGAAGCTTGGTCTGCCGGTAGCGAAAAAAGCGGAAAGTCAGGAGATATGCTTTATCGACGATGATGATTACGGCCGCTTCCTGCGGGAAAATCGCCCGGATTGTCTGCGCCCGGGAAATATCGTCGATCACTCGGGGAAGGTCCTGGGGCGTCACGAAGGGGCGCCGCTTTATACGATCGGGCAGCGGCGGGGGGTTGGCGTCGCCGCGCCAACGCCGCTCTATGTGACTGGATTGGATATAGCGCATAATCGGGTCATTGTGGGGACGGAGGAGGAGGTGTTCGCTTCTTCGCTGACGGCTGGCGATTTGAACTGGCTGACCGGGAAACCTCTCACATCCCCGCGGCGGGTGGAGGCGAAGATCCGCTATGGGGTTCGCACCGGGTGGGCGGTAGTGTCGCCGCAGGGAGAGAACCAGGTCACGGTATGCTTTGAGAAGCCGCAGAGAGCGATCACGCCGGGGCAGTCTGTCGTTTTCTATGACGGCGACGAAGTTCTGGGCGGCGGAACGATCGAAAGCGCATCCGTCGGTAAAATTTCTCCGTAAGCGTTAAATCGCTTGCGAAATCAGCGGGCAAGGTTCATAATGAAGGCGAAAGGTTTTCCAAAGTGACATTTCGCAGGGAGGATGATTATATGGCGCTCAATTTTTCCCGCCAGGGAAGACTGCGACTTATTATCGCTGTAGTCATTGTGGCGTTAGGGGTGGCCAGCAGCGGCTATTGGTATTTTGGGCATTATACGAAAACGCCGGCGTATTCCCTGCGGATGATTCAGGAAGCGATCCAAGCCCACGATCAAAAACAATTCGAGCGCTATGTGGATGTTGACTCGATTGTCGATAACGCCAGTGACGCTCTCCTGGAAGGTATGATGGACGCAGATCATTCCCTGTCGGAGGATGCCCGCGCCACAATCAGCGGCTTTGCTGCGATGTTTCGCGAACCATTGCGCGCCAGCTTCAAAAATGTGATCATCGAATACGTCCGTACAGGCGAGTGGGGCGGACAGAGCGGTGAGGACAGCATCGCCATTGATTCGAATGTTATTCTCACGCGGACAGGATTGAAGTCTGTCGATTTTCGGCGGATTGATTCCCTGGAACAGGACGAAGAAGCCGGTACGGCAACCATCGGCCTGCGCGTCTATCAGGAAGAAGTGGACGGCGAATTTGTCCTCAAAGCGCAGATGATCCGCACGGCGTCCGGCCTCTGGCAGGTTAAGGAAATTACGAATTTCCGGGATTTTATTACTCTCATCATGAAGGCGCGGCAAACGCAGCTCAAAACGTATCTCGAGGCGACGGACGCCATTTGGGCGCGTCATGAAGCGAACGTTAAGAGCGCCGACCGTAAGCTGGTGGAGACCTTGCATCGCGGCAGTTTGGGCGACACGGCGACCCGGCAGGCGATGAAAAAAATTGTACAGGAAGAAATCCTGCCGGATTGGAAGCAACGCGAGGAAGAATTGGATGCGGTTCCGGCGCCGCAGGCGGCGCAAGTCCTTCAGCGGCTGCAGCGGCATATTTGCGAGGCGCGTATCCGGTACGCGGAAGCTTATGCCGAGTGGCTCGACACGAAATCGGCGGCAACGATTCATCAGGCGAATGAACTGCTGAAAGAAGCCACGACCTTGGAAAATGAAGCCGCTATTTTGCGGCGGCTTCAGGAGAAACAGAAATAAGCGCGACAAAGAGCGGAGGCGACACCATGCGGTATCGGGCAGTTATTTTTGACCTGGACGGGACGTTAGTCGATTCCCTGTCTGATCTGGCGGCGAGCGGCAATGAGCTTCTTGCCGGATACAAAGAGGCGCCGCGCCCGGTGGAAGAATACCGCTATCTTGTGGGAAACGGATCGCGAAAGCTGGTGGAGCGGCTTCTGCCCGGCGCGAAAGAGGCGGAGATTGACGAAGCGCTGGAAAAATATAAAGAAATATACGCGCGCCGTCTGATCCGCCAGACAAAGCCGTACCCGGGGATCCCGGCGCTTCTGGAAGCATTGGCGGCGCGCCATATCCCCATGGCCGTCTGCACGAACAAGCATACCTCGGCGGCGGCAGAGGTACTGACGCATTTATTTGCGCCGGGAACCTTTGCCGCTTATGTGGGGGATCGTCCGGGTGTGCCGCGAAAACCCGATCCGGCGAACGTCCGCTATCTTTTGGAAAAATTGCGTGTTTTGCCGGAAGAAACCGCTTATTTGGGCGATACCTCCGTAGATATGGAAACGGCGGTCAATACCGGCGCTTTACCGGTCGGCGTCTTATGGGGCTTTCGGGAGAAAGCGGAGCTCGTGGCGAACGGCGCGCGGGTACTTTTGGAACATCCGGGAGAATTGCTGGAGAAAGTCGAATTTGTATAACAAAAACCCGGCGCGGCTGTCTGATTTAGAAAAGCTGGACTTGGAAATCTAACTTTTGGGAGTCATGACAGGACAGGCGTCGGGTCTTTTTCTGCAAGAGGGGAAATGAAAAACGGGGAAGGGAGGAAAATCGTGCGGCGGGAAATACCGGTTAAGCCGGGGCAAACGTGTGAGATATTGATCGAACGCTTCGGCAGCAATGCGGAAGGCGTAGGAAATATAGAGGGCTTTACCGTATTTGCGCCGGGCGCTCTGCCGGGGGAAACGGTGCGGCTGGAAATTGAAGCCGTCAAGAAAAACTATGCGGTGGGAGCGGTGAAAAAGCGCCTGACAGAAAGCGCAATCCGCGTCGCGCCACGCTGTCCTGTCTATGCGGCCTGCGGCGGCTGCCAGATCCAGCATGTGAGCTATCCGGCGCAGCTGGAACTCAAGCGCCGTCAAGTAAGCGACGCAATCGAGCGGATCGGCGGCCTTAAAGGCGTTTCGGTTTTACCCGTTAAAGGAGCGGAAAATCCCTGGAATTACCGTAACAAAATGCAGTTTCCCGTCGGCCGGGGAGCAGGCGAAATCGTTATCGGCTGCTTTGCCAGAGGATCGCACACCATCGTCGACACGACCGATTGCCTGATCCAGCAGGCGGGGAATAACGCGCTCATTGCCGCCATGCGCGAAGCGGTGCGAAAATTCGACGTTCCCGTCTACGATGAAGATCGCCATAGCGGCGTCTTGCGGCACGTCATGGGGCGCGTGGGGAAAAACGACGCGCTCATGGCGGTGCTGGTCACTGCCACGCCCGAGCTAAGGCGGGCAAAAGAGATCGTCGGTTTTTTGCGCCGGCGCTTACCGAATCTCGTCAGCGTCCAGCAGAATATTCAAACGTACCATAATAACGTTATTCTCGGGCGGGAAACGAAGCTCCTCTGGGGAAAGCCGATGATCGAGGATGCTATCGGGCGGCTGAACTTTCATATTTCGCCGCGCTCTTTCTTTCAGGTCAATACCGCGCAGGCGGAAGTTCTCTACCGGCAGGCGCTGGACTATGCTGCTCTTACCGGGAGGGAAACCGTCATCGATGCTTACTGCGGCACGGGGACTATCACCCTTTTCCTAGCGCAGCGCGCCCGCCGCGCCATCGGCATTGAAATCGTCGCCCCGGCTATTCGCGACGCGCAGAAAAACGCCCGCGACAACCGTGTCAAAAATGCTGAATTTATTACCGGCGACGCCACTTCAGTCATGCCGCGTCTCTATAAAGACCATATCCGCCCCGACGTTATCGTCATCGATCCGCCCCGCGCCGGCTGCACCCCGCCCGTCCTAACCGCTATGGCCGCCATGCGCCCCCGTCGCATCGTCTACGTCTCCTGTAATCCCGCGACGTTAGGGCGCGATTTAGCAATTTTAACCGGACTTGGCTATCAAACAAAGGAGGTCCAGCCAGTAGATATGTTCCCCATGACCTCGCACGTTGAGACGGTCGTATGGATGTCAAGGAAAGACACATAGGAGAGCAGAAAACCCTTGATTTCAGGCACTTTTCGGCTTTCGACAGCTTCAAGAGAGGTTGGCTGGGCGGTCGCTCTGCGGTAACTTATCAAAGCGATTTTATGAAAAAATGTGATAAGGTCGGGTTGCCGGATTAGATGCCAAGGGTTGAGTTAGTGGATTAGATAATGCGTAGGTTGAGTGTCGGAGATAGATGCCAAGGCACGGAAGGCTTGAAAATAAAGGCTTTGGGGCGAGCAACTTGCTTTTTACAGTCATGAATAATACGAGCAAACCATCAAATAAACGAGGATCAAATCCAATTTGAAAAGATAAAGAGAGCAAGCCGCACCTGTAGGTAAATCCCAAGGGCGACTTGCTCTTTTATTCTGCGATATCGATACGGATGCCGGATTTGAACCTGACCGTGAAGTGGTCGCGAAAGACGGTAATTTTGTCGATGAGCTTTTTGACCGGAGTCTCATCGAACTCTGTGATGTCGGTTTGCTGCTGGGCGATGAAGTCCTGCAGCTCTTTGATGCGGTTCATGACTTCTTCCCGGTGGTGGCTGTCGAGCTCGGATTGTTCCTTCTGGTCGCGGAGCCGGAAAATCTCATCAGCGATGGCGTCGTAGTCCTGCTTGCTGTTTGCCTTCTTGATGAGCGTCTTTTGCAGTTCCTCAAGCCTTGTCTGAATGCCGTCCGGCGAGAGGGTGTCAGCGCCCACCACGGCCTTTACGATGTTCTGCTGTAAGGTTTTCAGGAAAATGTCCCGCTCTGTGAGAATCTGATTGATGGACTTAACCGTGATCTCCTGCAGCAGGAGCTCGTTTACCGTTCGGTTGGTGCAGTTCATTTCTGCGGCGGTGGGCTCCAAGCGGCTGATGCAGCGCCAGACGATGGACTTACAGCCGTGGTTGTTCCAGTGCACACGCCGGTAAAGCTCACCGCAGTCTCCGCAGAAAACCATCTGTGCAAAGCAGTGATTACAGGAGAAGCTGCGCTTCTTGCCTGTTGGGCTGACATGAACTATCCGGCGGCGAACAAGCTCTGCCTGTACCTGCATGAAGAGCTTCTTTGGAATGATCGCTTCGTGATCGCCTTCGACGTAGTATTGAGGAACGGTGCCGTTGTTCTTGATCCGCTTCTTTGTCAGGAAGTCTGTGGTATAGGTCTTTTGCAGGAGCGCGTCACCCATGTACTTCTCATTTCGGAGGATCTTGTTGATGGTGCTGGTGTGCCATTTTGTCTTGCCAGCGCCGGTAAGAATGCCGTCGGCCATAAGTCCATCGGCAATCTTATCCATGCTGGAGCCTTCGAGGTATTCCCGGTATATGCGCTTGACGGTTTCAGCCTGTTCCAAGTCGACGATAAGGTGACCGTTCTCATCCTTGGTATATCCGAGGAAACGGTTGTGATTGACCTGCACCTTTCCCTGCTGGTAGCGGTATTGCAGCCCCATCTTCACATTTTGGCTGAGTGATTGGCTTTCCTGCTGGGCGAGGCCGGCCATGATTGTAATCAGCACCTCGCCCTTAGCGTCCAGTGTGTTGATGGCTTCCTTTTCAAAATAAACAGGTATGTTCTTGTCTTTCAGCTGCCGGATGTATTGCAGACAGTCGAGAGTGTTCCGAGCAAATCGGCTGATGGACTTCGTGATGATCATGTCGATGTTTCCGGCCATGCACTCGTCGATCATTCGGTTGAATTCGTCACGCTTTTTCGTGTTGGTGCCGGAAATACCATCGTCTGCAAATATGCCTGCCAGCTCCCATTCAAGATTTTTTTGAATGTACTCGGTGTAGTGCGTGACCTGCGCCTCATAGCTGGTTTCCTGTTCTTCGGAATCTGTGCTGACGCGGCAGTAGGCAGCTACTCGGAGCTTTTTCTGATCTGATTGTTTTACTGTATTTCCGACCTGTCGTCTGGCCGGAATCACCATAACAGTTCCCATTAGTTTACCTCGCTTTCAATGAGGCCGTAGAGGTATTCTGCCTGCAGCCTCGGATCTTCATAATGCTGTTCTGCTGTTGCCATACGAAAGCCGGTAGGAGGCGTTGCCGGTCTTGCGTCCTTTTTCCTGTTCAGCCTGCCAAGTTTCCCGGCGCGTTCCAGACGGATGGCGGCAGCTTTCTCGAAGGTATCCTGATCAATGATGGCCGGGTAAAAATCGTCTCCGAGGTAGTGTTTATTTTCCATCAGGCGCTTTGCCGTGCCGTGGTAGGTTTCAATGCCAGCAGCGGCGGCAGCCTTGGCCAGCGCCATCCCGGAGAGATAATTCTCGTAGAGCTTTCGTATTTTTTCAGCTTCATCTTCGTTAATCGCTGCGCAGCCGTTTTCAATGCTGTAGCCGTAAGGTGTATGTCCCATATCTTCACATCCTTTCCCGGAGTTTAAGACCGCATTTCAATTCAAAGCACACTTCATTTCTGGAGCGCATAATGATGCGGTTCACATAGTCTTCAAACAAGTCATCATCAAAGTCCTGAAGTATCCCGCCTTTTTCTGTAAAGTGCAGAAGCGCTGTGGCGGCGGTGATCTTTGTTACATCTCCGGAAACAGCGTTTTTTAAAGCGTTGATCTCATCCCGGAAACTGTCCGCCTGCGAAAGAAGTTCGTTCGTTTCTTTATTGAAAAGGATCGGGTCGATGATGCCCTGTGTCAGGAGCTTTGTCAGCGTTTCTCGCTTTTCTGTGTTCTGCGCCAATAAGGTCTGTATTTCCTGAATGCGCCGAAGTGAGTCGTCAGACGATGTATTTTTCAATGCCTCCACATATGGCTTTAGGATGATCCGATGTGCGTAGACCAACTTGTTCATCATGGTGATGAAAGCCCGCTTCAGATCATCGTCTTTTACAAAAAGCATGTGGCATTTATCCTTATCCCTGATGTGGGTATTGCAGCACCATGCAGAGTATTTGTATCCGGTGCAGCTGTGTATCCGGCGCTTAAAGGTATCGCCGCACTCTCCGCAAATGATCTTCCCGGAGAAGGTGTAGCGATTCTGGTATTTGTCACTCCCTTTGACGACACCTTTTTCCGTTGCCCGCTGGTGAATAAAAGCGTGAGCAGCTTCAAAGTCCTCCCGGCTGATGATTGCCTCGTGATGATCCTTGACCATGTACTGTGTCTGCTCGCCGTGGTTGTTGTGCCGGACAAAGCGTGAATCCGAGTAGGTTTTCTGGAAAAGGCAGTCGCCGACATACTTCTCATTGGAAAGCATCCCGCGAATGGTTGTGGCCGTCCAGCGTCCGTTTCGCTTGGTAGGAATGCCGCGCCGGTTCAGGTCGTCCGCGATGGCGCAGGTACCTTTGCCAGAGAGCAGCGCCGCGAAGATTTCTTTTACAACCGCCGCCTGCTCTGGGTTAATCATCATCTGCTCACCATCCCAATCGTAGCCGTAGGGTGGGTAGCTGACTTTATAGGTGCCGCTCTCGAATCGCTTCTGGATTGACCACTTGTGGTTTTCCGATATGGAAACAGACTCGCCTTCGGCCATGCTGGAGAGAATGGCCAGAAAAAGCTCGCTCTCCATTGAGCCGGTGTTGATATTTTCCTTCTCGAAATAGATGGGAATGTGCAGGGCGAGCAGCTTTCTTACCAGCGCCAAGCAGTCCGTTGTGTTTCTGCTGAAGCGGCTGATGGATTTTGTGATAACAAAGTCCACTTTACCGGCCTTGCAGTCATCAATGAGTCGTAAAAGCTCCGGCCGCTTGTCCTTCTTGGTGCCTGTAATGTCTTCGTCGTAATAGACACTTGCGAACTCCCAGTCATCACGGGATGTGATGTAATTTTCGTAGTGCGTTTTCTGTGCTTCAAGGCTTTCAAGTTGGGCATCAGAATCCGTAGAGACACGGCAGTAGGCGGCTACCTTGATCTTCTTGAGCTTGACCTTCGAGTTCGCTGTTTCTGCGATTTTCGTTATTTTTTTCAAAGGAAGTCCCTCCTTTCCGTACGTCTATATATCACTCTAAAGCATCTACATATCAAGGAATTTTCGGCATTATTTCCGCGAACAGAGGAGAGAAAGTTTCTCGATTGATGGCGGTTAATTTGCCCCATTCAGCCACAGATATGAGGCCGTCATCGAGCATCCTTTTTGCGATTTCCTGCGCCCGGTGATAGTCCAGATCGCCCTGAATCCGTTCCTGTGTGAAATATCCAGATTGAACTTTCGTGTTTTCGTTTGGCATAACATATCCACCTCCAGTTTCCACTGGAGATTGGCGGGCGTATTGAGCGGAGGGATTTGTCACAGAAACGAAAAAAAGCCTGCGGGCGTCCAATAGCGGAACACTCACAGGCAATCATTTAGATGGTATGTAATTACTTTATGAATTTTTCAGGCGATGCTTATGAAGATTACACTTATGAAGATGGAATGTTGAATGGTTTGATGGTGGAATTGAATCTCACATGTTGGAGACAGTGCGGCATCTGAAATCCCTCGGCATTGACGTGTGGTTCGAGAAAGAGAATATTAAGTCCCTCTCGGCAGACGGCGAACTCATGCTGGGCATCTTGGCTGGGTTCGCGGAAGAGGAAAGCCGTAGCCAATCCGACAATGCCAAGTGGGCGATTCAGAAGAAATTCGAGTGAGGGGAGCAATGGCACGCTGCCGCCTACGGTTACCGTTGGGACGGAAAATCCTTCGTCATCTGCGAGGAAGAAGCAAAAGCCATCCGGGTGATTTATGACAACTTCCTTAGGGACATACCGCTTCGGGAGACTTCTCGCTCTCTCAAGAAGCGCGGCTACGCCTGCTCCGTGCCGTTCATCCACTATGTATTGAAAAACATGGTCTATGCCGGAGACGTTTTGCTTCAACGGTATATCACGGAAAATCCTCGGACGCACAAAATTATCGAGAACAAGGGGCAGCTGCCGCGCTATTACATCAAGGACAATCACCCTGCCATCATCGACCGTGAGACGTTTGAGAAGGTACAGGCAAAAATCAAGGATAGCTATGACTTCAATCCGGCGGCACATCGCATCGTAAAGCCCAGCTGCTTCTCGGCAAAAATCATCTGTGGAAAATGCGGGGCGCATTTCGTCAAGGGAGTGACCAAGACAAACGCATTTGACGGCTTACAGGAGCATTGGCACTGCTACGACAAAATCCGCAAACGGACGTGCGATGCAAGGAACATCCGTGGCTATCGACTGCGTGAGGCTTTCTGCGAGGTGCTGGGGGTTTCGGAATTTGACGAGAATGTGTTTGCCAAGACCGTGGAGAAAATCCGCACAACGGATACGGACGTATTGGAATTTCACTTCTACGATGGCACAGTCAAGACGGCAAAAATTCACTACTTCAGTCAGGCGGCAAAGAAGCATACCGACCCGCATAAGAAGCCTTTCGGCTACCAATGGTCAAGGGAGCGGGGCTATGTGATTGTTCCCAAAGAAGCCGAGGCGGTTCGATTGATGTTCCAATACTACCTTGAAGGCTTACAAATCACCGGCATCTCACGAAAACTGGAAGCCGACGGCTATGGTAGCGTTCGCGGGAAAATATCGCGAACGCTGATCGCTTACACGCTAGACAGTGACTTCTACCTCGGTGTTCGCCGAATCAAGGCGCAGTTCTCAAAGAGCGGACAGGAGGAGATCATCGAGAACGACCACGAGCCACTGGTGAGCCGAGAGATGTTCGATGCCGCACAAGTGCGGCGGGACAGTGAACACAGAAGATGGAAAGGCAGGGAGAGACATGCGAAATGTGACGGTAATACCAGCCAGCCTGAATAAGTTTTCGGATGTTCCGCTGGCGACAACAAAAAAGCGGAAGGTGGCGGCTTATGCCCGTGTCTCCACGGACGATGAAGACCAGCAGACCAGCTATGCCGCTCAATGCGACTATTACGAACGGTACATCAAAAGCCGGGAGGATTGGGCGTTCGTCAAGGTGTACGCCGACGAGGGGATTTCCGGCTGCAACACCAAAAAGCGGGAGGGATTTCGCTCAATGGTGCAGGATGCCTTGGACGGCAAAATCGACCTGATACTCGCGAAATCACTCAGTAGGTTCAGCCGCAACACAGTAGATTCCCTCACCACCATACGGAAACTCAAGGAAAACGGTGTGGAGGTTTGGTTTGAAAAAGAGGCCATAAAAACCTTCGAGGGACGCGGCGAAATTTTACTCACGATTTTATCGAGCCTTAGCCAAGAGGAATCCCGCTCCATTTCGGAGAACGTGACTTGGGGCCTCAGGAAAAAGTTCGCCGACGGCAAATTCTCCGTGGGCTACTCCCGTTTCCTCGGCTACGACAAGGGGGAGGACGGCAACCTTGCCATCAACGAGGAGCAAGCCAAGACTGTGCGGCTCATCTTCGGGCTGTTCATCGAGGGGCTGACTCCCTGCGCCATCGCCAAGGAACTGACTCGGCGTGGCATCTTAACGGTCACGGGCAAGGAGAAATGGAACGCTAAGACCATCAAGGGCGTTCTCGCCAATGAGAAATACACGGGCTGTGCGAGAATCCAGAAGACCTTCACGCCGGATTTCCTCACCAAGAAAGCCGTCAAGAACTGCGGGCAAGTGCCAAGCTACTTCGTGGAACAGAGCCATCCCGCCATCATCGACCCTGCCGTGTTCGAGATGGTGCAGAGGGAGATGGAGCGACGCACACGGGAAGGCGGGAGATACAGCGGCGTGAGTATTTTCTCGGGGAAAATCCGTTGCGGTGCGTGCGGCGGCTATTTCGGAGCTAAGGTTTGGCACTCCACAGATAAGTATAGGCGCACCGTTTATCGCTGCAACAGCAAGTATGACGGGCAGAAATGCCAGACGCCCCATGTGACGGAAGAGGAAATCAAGGCGGCCTTTGTTACGGCGTTCAATCGACTGGTGACGGAGCGGGAGGAGATTGCCGCCAATGGCCGGCTCGTGCGTCAGACCCTCTGTGACACCACGGAGTTGGAGCAGGAGAAAGCTACCTTGGGGCAGGAACTAGCGGTGCTGGTGGAGATGACGCAGAACTGCATCGCCGAGAACGCGAGGATTACTCAAGACCAAGGAGAGTACCAGAAACGCTACAACGGCTTGGTGGAGCGGTACGAGACGGTCAAGGCACGGTTCGATGAGGTGACGGAGGCTATTGCAGAGCGGTCAGCCAAGGGAGAGAGGCTGGCGGGGTTCATCAAGACGCTTGAGGCGCAGAGGGAGCCTGTGGCGGAGTTTGACAGCCAGCTTTGGGCGAGCATGGTAGAGCGCGTGACCGTGGGCGTGGGCGTGGAGAAGGGGCTGATGGTGGTGTTTCGGGATGGGACGGAGGTGAGAGTGTAGGGATTTGGATCAATAGGGAGATTTTTGAAAATCTGAAAAACTTTAACATCGAGTAAGATCAATCTGCTTAAGGAGGAAATTGTTGCACGTTACTGTGCAAGTTGATAATGTAATTAAAAAATAATTTAGTTGTTTGGCATGGACGAATTTTGTCTATGCCTTTTGCTATCCTTATGGTAAATCAGAAAATGTCGCGTATGAGGAGACCTATGGAGATATAGATTTTGCTAGAATAGGAACAGAAAGAGAGTTCATTAGGAGGTGCGTGTGATGAACCTGTTGAAGAATTTGCAGAGCGCGTTCCGCGCGGTGCACCCGCCGTGTGCACGCTGTCCCTACCGTCTCGGTCTAGTTGTGTTCGTGCAGAGTCCGTGTCCTGCGTGTAGGGCGAATGGCTATCGTACGTTTGACGCATTGACCAACTCGCGGGTGACATTTCCCAACATCTGGTGCGGTGGGATGTTCCGCGACGGGGCGGACGATGGACGAATGATGTAAGGAGGCTAGTCGAATGGATCGCATGGAGGTACGCGGTCGCTGCGGCGTCGCGATTGCATACGCAAAGGTGATTGAGGACGAGGCGGTCGCGCAGATCCGTCGGATGTGTGACTACGAGTTCACGGAGGGTGCGAGCATTCGCATCATGCCCGATGTCCACTGGGGCAAGGGCTGCACGATCGGCACGACAATGACCGTCAGGGACAAGGTCGTTCCGAACCTTGTCGGTGTGGACATCGGCTGCGGGATGTATACGGTTGACCTCGGCAAGCGGGAGATCGACCTCGCACGCTTCGATGCGGCGGCGCACTTCGTCCCGTCGGGGCGCAATCTCTGGGATGGGCGGCAGGAGAGATTCGACCTCCTCGGGCTGCGCTGCTACCGCGCCCTCAAGGATACGAAGCGCATCGCACGCAGCCTTGGCACGCTCGGCGGCGGCAATCACTTCATCGAGATTGACTGCAGCGCGGACGGCACGAACTACCTCGTCATCCACACGGGCAGCCGCAATCTCGGCAAGCAGGTCGCCGAATACTACCAGAATATCGCCATTGACCTCTCGCACGGAAAGGACGAACTGTTCCGTGCGCGTGACGAACTCATCCGCCGCTACAAGGCGGAGGGGCGGCGCAGCGAACTGCAGGAGGCACTCAAGGATCTGAACCGTGGGTTTCAAGCAAAGGAGTCGGAGATTCCCGCTGACCTCGCCTTCCTCTTTGGCAGCTATCTTGCGGACTATCTGCACGACATCGAGATCTGCCAGAACTTCGCACGGCGAAACCGCGAGGTCATCGCACGCGTTCTGCTTGAACGGACGGGACTGACTGCCGGCGATGCGTTCCACACCATCCACAACTACATCGACGTGGAGGAGCGGATTCTCCGCAAGGGCGCAATCGCAGCACACGCGGGAGAACGCGTCCTCATTCCGATCAATATGCGCGACGGCAGCATCCTCGCCGTCGGGCGCGGCGATCTGGACTGGAACTACTCCGCGCCGCACGGCGCGGGGCGGCTCATGTCGCGCACGGCGGCAATGGAAAACCTCTCCATGGACGAGTTCCGCAATACAATGGTAGATGTCTATACAACAGCAGTCAACGAGAACACACTAGATGAGGCACCGATGGCCTACAAGTCCCTCGCAGACATCATCGACGTGATCGAGGACAGCGTGGACGTGATCGAGGTGCTGAAACCGATCTACAATTTCAAAGCGGGGTAATGCTCATGTGCGGCGCACTCTTGGGAGATATCATAGGTTCTCATAAGTTCTCCGCAGCCCTGCAGCAGGTTTGGCAGCGGCGCGCCGATTCGCTCATGTTTAGGGAAGCACTGATAAATTCAGCCACGCCATCTTGACGTATCTTTTTTGCCCGCACTGTGTCGACAAATCCTCCACATAGCCCTTGCTATGCGTCCGGTTTGTCTCCTTGACAGGACAAAAAATCTGCACCAATACGACGGACTTCATTTTATCAGCGATTCCTTTATCGGAAAGAGCAGTTGGAGGATGTGAACACCTGTCTTGCCGCACGCGTCGATGCCGTCGCGGCAGTATTTGCACGAGCAGACTGCCTTCTCCGTTGGCAGTTTCTGTGCGTGCCGTTGGAAGTAGGCGTGTTGTTCCTCCTCCGTCATGGGGGTGAACATGGGGGAATTGCCGTTTTCGTAGCGGCGCGGGATGAGTTTCGCGTTGCCGGGAAAGCAGGGGGCGAGCAGTGCAGACCCGTGAAAACGGGTCTTGTCAAAGTTCTCCTCCTGCTCGACGATGGTCACGTTCATCTTGCGCAGGAGGGAGCGAATCGCCTCCTGCATCCCGCGCCGCTCCACCGCCGCCCAGCAGTCCTGCACAGTCATGCGCTCGCCACCGTAGTCTGGGAAGGGGAAGTCCTCGTCCCGGTCGATCAGATCCCATACATAGGTAAATGCGCCCGCCTTGGAACTCTCCTCGACGATATTGGCGCAGTTGTTGCATAGCACGATTGCGTGATCCTCGGGGGTCAGCTTCGGGTGATGCGGGCGGCAGCAGCCTGCCGTCTGTACCCCGTGCCGTTCCTCGAGGTAGCGGCGCACGGCTGCACTCTCGGCGGGGAAGTCCGCCTGAATTTTGCAGCTTGGATAAAAGATAATTGCCATAGATGCTCTCTCCTAAATATACACAGTTTTGACTCATCTGCCGCTGCTCCACTCGTAGGCGCGGCGCGGATCTCCGCTGGCGAGATAGATGATGCCGCAGTAAGCAAAGCCGCTCTTTTGCAGACAGTTCTGCATGGGGATGTTGTCCGCGTGGGTGTCGGCGCGCAGGTGCTCATACTGCGCGCGTGCGAAGGCGAGGATGGCGCGAAATGTCCCGCGCTCCGTTCCGTCGCTGCCCGCGCGGTGAATCGTGGCATAGGGAGTCTCGTCGCGCCATGCGCCCTCGATGTGTGCATACGTCGGGTCGTCGCCGGGGATGAGCGCAAAGACGGCGTGGAGATGCCCTGCCTCGTTTTCCAGCACATAGCTGACACCGCGCAGAATATCTGCACGTACGATCTCCTCCGAGGGATAGCCGCCCGTCCACTGCGTCAGATTGCCGGAACGCCGCATAAAGGCGCGTGCCGCTGCGTAGACGCGCATGATGTCAGACACATCGCGCGCATCAGCCTGTCGTATCATAGCATTACTCTCCTTTTCTGCCCATTTTACACGATTTGCAGATATTTTGAAAGAAGCGTTTGCGATGCGGTGCAAATAATGCTATACTAAGGCGCGTTTTACAAGGGGGAGGATGGCATGAGTTCATGGCTCATCTATGCGCTGCTCTCGGCACTGTGCGCGGCGTTTGTGTCCATCTTCGGCAAGGTGGGCGTGGCGGGGCTCGACAGCAGTGCAGCGACGGCTGTGCGCGCCGTGATTATGGCGGTATTCCTCGTCGGTGTCGTCATCGCCGAGGGGCATACGGCCGATCTGCCGCAGGTGTTCGCGGACAAGAAGGCGCTGCTCTTCGTTGCGCTCAGCGGCATCGCGGGCGCACTTTCGTGGCTGTTTTACTTTTTGGCGCTCAAGGACGGTGCGGTGACGCAGGTTGCTCCGATCGACAAACTGAGCGTCGTCTTTGCCGTCGTGATTGCCGTCCTCATCTTCGGCGAGCGCGTGAGCTTCATGCACGGCGTCGCGATTGCCATGATTGCAGCGGGCGGGCTGATGCTCGCGATTTTTCCCTAGGAAGAATTTCTGCCTCACAA
>ERZ773005.85-NODE-85-length-88125-cov-5.458465_pt1 | contig 88125 bp, 75 predicted proteins | sample MGYA00580666_ERZ773005 | MGnify/ENA primary metagenome ERZ773005 (study PRJEB29015, sample SAMEA2737999) | human oral metagenome | biome: human oral; feature: human-associated habitat; material: dental | place: China | collected 2061 ...
AGCGGGAGGTTAGTGAGAATTATACCTAAGCACTTGAAGAAGGCAAGCGAAGCGCCGCCTGAATATAATGCTTATGGTGAATATGAACACTTAACAAAGGCGGGAGAAACAAGGCCGGCGTTTCGTGTCAGGTGAAATATTTTGGTAATAGAAATTACGAGCGGATGGTGAGAAAATGAAGGTTACGAAAGAGGATATGGAGAATGTGGCGGTGTTATCGCGCCTCTCAATCCCAAAAGCGGAAACTGAAGAATATATGCAGCAGCTGAGCACATTTTTAGACTATGTGGAAAATCTAAAAGCTGTCGATACGGAAAATGTGAAGCCGACGACGTATGCCTTGCCAATACAGAATGTTTTTCGCGAGGATGTCGTTCGTTCTTCACTGAGCCGCACGGCGGCGCTCGCTAACGCGCCGCTCCAAGAGGACGGCTATTTTAAGGTGCCGCGGGTACTGGAAGAGTAATCATCGGGGAGGATCAGCCGTGAAATTATATGATAAACCGGCGCACGTTCTGCACGACATGCTGCGGGAGAAAAAGATCAGCGCGGTGGAACTGACGAAAGACGTCTTGGAGCGCTTAGAAGCTGTTGAAGACGAAGTAGGCGCGTATCTGACGGTGACACGAGAAGCGGCGCTAGAGCAGGCGGAAGCAGTGGATAAGAAAATTGCCGGCGGAGAAGAGCTCTCTTTTTTTACCGGGATTCCGGGCGCGCTTAAGGATAATATCTGCACGCAAGGCGTAAAAACAACGTGTGCGTCAAAAATTCTGGAAAATTTCGTCCCTCCATACGACGCTACGGTTACGCAAAAATTACGGGAAGAGGATGCGCCTCTCTTAGGAAAGACGAACCTTGATGAGTTTGCAATGGGCGGTTCGACGGAAAACTCGGCCTTTCATCCGACGCGCAATCCTTGGAATACTGCTTGCGTCCCTGGGGGAAGCTCCGGCGGGAGCGCCGCCGCGGTCGCCGCGGGCACGGCTATCTGGGCGCTCGGCTCCGATACCGGCGGCTCGATTCGCCAGCCGGCGTCTTTCTGTGGCGTCGTGGGGCTAAAGCCGACCTATGGTCGGGTATCGCGCTATGGCCTGGTTGCGTATGCCTCATCACTGGATCAGATCGGTCCGGTGACGCGGGACGTGACGGACAGCGCTCAGCTTCTTAATGTTGTGGCGGGACACGATCCTTTGGATTCGACGTCCACCGCGCTCGCCGTTCCAGATTATACGAGAGCCTTGCGTGAAGACGTCAAAGGATTAAAAATCGGTATTCCAAAAGAATTTTTCGTCGCGGGGCTGGACGCGGATGTGGAAAAGGCTGTGAGGGAAGCGATTGATGCTTTTCGGGCGATGGGAGCGGAAATCATTGACATCTCTTTGCCTCATACCGATTATGCGATCGCCGCCTATTATCTGATCGCTCCGGCGGAAGCCGCCACCAATCTGGAGCGCTACGACGGCATAAGTTACGGCGCGCGTGTCGATGGCGCCGATGTCGTGGAGCTTATGACCAATACACGCAGTCAGAAATTTGGCCGAGAGGTCAAGCGCCGGATTATGATTGGCAATTATGCCTTGAGCGCCGGATATTACGACGCTTATTACCTGAAAGCGCTGAAAGTCCGGACGTTAATTCAGGAAGATTATACGAACGCCTTCCAAAACGTCGATGTCATGATGACGCCGACGGCGCCGACCCCAGCTTATAAGATCGGTGAACTGATCCGCGATCCCTTAAAGATGTACTTGCAGGATATTTACACGGTGCCGCTAAATCTGGCCGGTCTTCCAGGCATTTCTTTGCCCTGCGGGTACAGCCGTCAGCATATGCCGATTGGTCTGCAAATTATCGGCAAACCGCTCGCTGAGGAAACGATTCTGAGGGCGGCTTATACCTATGAGCAAAGCCAAAATTTCCATAACGAAATGGCTGAGATAGGGGGGCGGACGTATGAAATATGAAGCGGTTATCGGATTAGAAATTCACAGTGAATTAAAGACGAATACGAAAATATTCTGCGGTTGCGCGATCGAGTTCGGAGCCGAACAAAATACACACGTTTGTCCCGTTTGCCTGGGACTTCCCGGCGTTTTGCCGGTATTAAACCGCCGGGTCGTTGAGTTCGCCATCAAGGCCGGATTGGCTACGAATTGCACGATCAATCAATACAGCAAATTCGATCGGAAAAATTATTATTATCCGGATCTGCCGAAAAACTTCCAAACCTCGCAGTATGATCTGCCGATTGCCGAACATGGATATGTAGATATTATGGTCGAAGGAAAAAAGAAACGGATTCGTCTCACTCGTATTCACATGGAGGAGGATGCGGGAAAACTCGTCCATTCGGGAACGAACATCAAGGATTCTGCCTCTTCCAATGTCGATTATAATCGTACGGGGGTACCGCTCCTGGAGATTGTTTCCGAGCCGGATATGTCGTCTGCCGCGGAAGCGCGCGCCTATATGGAAAAAATAAAATCTATTCTGGAGTATATCGATGTGTCGAATTGTCGGATGGAGCAAGGTAATCTCCGGGCGGACATCAATGTTTCTCTGCGCCCGGTGGGGGAAACGGCCCTCGGGACGCGCACAGAAATGAAAAATATTAATTCTTTCAAAGCGCTGGAAGAAGCGATTGCTTATGAAATTGAGCGTCAAACTGAGGTGTTGGAAGACGGCGGGCATATCGTTCAGGAAACGCGCACTTGGGATCCTGGGCGCGGTGTGACGCTTTCCATGCGCAGTAAAGAGGAAGCGCACGATTACCGCTATATGCCGGAACCGGATCTGCCGCCGATTCTTACGACGACGGAGGAGATCGAAGCATACCGAAAAGCGTTGCCGGAGCTTCCGGATGCGCGCCGGGACCGCTTGGAAAAAGACTGCGGCCTTTCGGAATATGACGCGGGCAGCATCACGGCGTCCCGGTCGATGGCCGACTATTTTGACGCGGTTACCGCCGTCGGCGCCGACCCCAAATTGGCGGCTAACTGGATGATGGGCGAACTGGCCAAAAAGCTCAACGAGGAAAGCAAATCGATCTCGGAGTCGTCAGTGGAAGCAGCGCGCTTAGGAAAGATGATCCAGATGATCACCAAGGGAACGATTTCGTCAAAAATCGCTAAAGACGTTTTTGCCGCTATGTGGACGTCGCCGGACGGGCCGGAGAAAATTGTCAAAGATAAAGGCTTGGTGCAGATTACCGATACAAAAGAATTAGAAGTGATCGTCCGCTCCGTCATCGACGCGAACCCAAAACCTGTCGCCGATTATAAATCAGGCAATAAAAAAGCGATCGGAGCGCTGGTCGGACAAATCATGAAGCAGACGAAAGGCAGAGCCAATCCCGCGCTTGTCAATCAGCTGTTAGCGACGGAGCTGGAAAAATAAAATCTAGCGCTGTCAGTAGAAATATGTTAGCAAATGATAACTTTTGCTAACAGGAGGGGCCCTTTTTATGAAAATTAAATCCATTCGCGCTAAACTCATGTTGATTTTGCTGCCAATATTGATGATCGGTTTTTTGGCGTTTTTCTTCATCAGTTATAAAATGTCAGGCAATATGCTGATGGAAGAAGCGCGAAATCTTTCCCGTTCGCTGGGGCGTCAGGCGGGGCTGGAAATGCAACAAGCCGAACGGGAAAAAGAAATATATCTTGAATTTTTAGCCACCGATCCTCGGATCATACGCGGTGATCACGCTCAGCGTCTGAGCGCGCTGGCTGAAGTGAAACAACGCGTTCCCAGCTTCGCTATGGTTGCGTATAGTGATTTGAACGGTATGGCGTTCAGCGATACGGACTTGCAAATGGATCGCTCCGACGGGATATATATTAAAACTGTGCGCGAAACAAAAAAGCCATATATTACGGCGCCGTTTATATCTCCATCTTCGGGAAAGAATATTATTCTATTGGCCACTCCAGTTATGGATGGCGACCGACTTGAAGGTATCGTTTATGGAACGCTGGAATTGGCGAGTTTTAATCCAGTTCTTGAATCCGTGCGGTTCATGGAAACCGGGCACGTTTATATATGCGATGAGAGCGGTTTCGTCATGGTAGATGCGGCCGCCCCCGACAATGTGGGTAAGTTAAATCTCAGTCAAATTACTTCCAGCCGTACCATTGATGAACGATTAGTCGCCGCCTTTAAAGCATCCCTTACTGCTACCGATGCGACCTTCCTTAGCTATAAACAGTCGACCGGGCGTGATATGATGGGCGTTTTGATGCCTATTCATCTTTCGGGGCGAACCTGGGTGGCGGTGGCCGTTGCTCCCGAAGATGAAGTAGCCGCCGGACCAATTAAACTCCTGAAGGTTTTAGGTATTCTGACGGTTATTATTCTGGCGATTATTTCCGTCGTCGTGGCCATTATGGCGGGACGGATGGGCGGCAATCTGAGAACGCTCCTCGCGGTAAGCGACACGATCAATGGAGGTGATTTGCGAGAGCAAGCGATTACCGTCAACTCTGAGGATGAAATCGGGGCCTTGGCGGCGGGATTTAGCCGAATGCGAAAGACGATGCGTCTGCTTATCCAAAACCTGCAAAAAAACTCACAGGATTTATCCAATGCGGCGGGATCAATGAATACGGCGTCCGAACAATCGGCCGAGGCTTCCAATAGCGTGGCCGTTTCCATCACCGAGATCGCCGGAGGGATTGACGATCAGTCGCGAGCGGCTTCCTCGGTCGCACAATCGGCCGGTATGATTGCGGAGCGTGCCGACAACATGGCGCAGAAAGCGGATACCGTATCTAAAGCAGCAGCAGAGTCCTCACGGCGGGCTGACGACGGGCGAAAAGCGATAGATGATGTCGTACGGTATATGCAGCACATTAAAGACAGTTCACAAACGATCGCTTCTTCCATTGCCGCGCTGGGAAAAGGTTCGCAAAAAATCGGTGAAATTGTCGAAATGATTTCTGGGATAGCAGCTCAGACAAATCTTCTCGCACTTAACGCCGCCATTGAAGCGGCGCGGGCAGGAGAAGCAGGTCGCGGTTTTGCGGTCGTCGCCGATGAGGTGCGAAAGCTCGCTGAGCAATCGGCGGCTTCTACGCAGCAAATTTCCGAGTTGGTCAGTACGATCCAGAAGGATATGGCGGACGCGATTACAGCAAGCGGTGAAGGAACGAACAGCGTAGCGCAAGGACTGGTCTCGGTCAAGGCTGCCGACGAAGGTTTCCAGGCGATTTTTGAATCGATCCAGACCTTGGAGCAGGGGATCAAAGGGATTACGGAAGGGTTGCAAAAGATGGCAGCGGAAACGCAGGCGGTCGATGAGAAGGTCGCTTCTATCCGGGAAACCAGCACAAAGAATGCCGATCATGCGCAGAGCGTCTCGGCGGCGACGGAAGAACAGTCCGCGTCCATGCAGGAAATTGCAGCTTCGTCACGACATTTGTCTGATCTGGCGGAAGAATTAAATCAGGAAACGAAAAAATTCCGCGTTTGATTTTTCTGGTTGGACAACGTTTAGGAGTTGTGCTATACTACTTACCATGTTGTAAGGCGCTCGTAGTCCAGTGGATAGGACGTTAGCCTCCGGAGCTGAAAGCGGCAGTTCGATTCTGCCCGAGCGCACCATCTGAAGGATCAGGCGTGCGGCGGAATTTTGCCGTGCGCCTTTGCTTTTATTGGGATATTCAAATATAATAGCAAATTGAGAGGAATTTTCAGCGCGAACGCCGGTTAATTTATTCAATAGTAACGAGGGGACGGCTGACGAGGAGAATAGAAGAATATGGAATTAACCCCGATGATGCAGCAATACCAAGCGACAAAGGCACAGCATCCGGAGGAAATCCTTTTTTTCCGGCTGGGTGACTTTTATGAAATGTTTTTTGACGACGCGCGCACTGTTTCCCGTGAGCTAGGGCTGACCCTTACCAGCCGCAGCGGCGATGTCGGGCAAGCGCCAATGTGCGGCGTTCCTTATCACGCGGCGGAAAGCTATATCACTCGCCTGATTGGAAAAGGATATAAGGTGGCGATCGCTGAGCAGATCGGCGACCCGAAAGCGCCGGGGCTTACCAAGCGGGAAGTCAAAAAAATTATAACGCCGGGAACGATCTTGTCCGAAAATGCTCTTTCTGCGGCGCAGAATAATTATATCGCGCTGCTTTATGAACGGGAGGATACTTTGGTTCTGGCGGGAGCCGATATTTCGACGGGCGAATGCTTTTACGGGATTTATCAAGGTGATAACCGTCAGGCGCTTCTTAGCGATGAGCTTTACCGATTGATGATGCCGGAGCTTTTGTTGGCGGGAGAACTCTCGGGACAGGAAGAGTTGGAAGCCTTTATGAAGCTGCGGTTGCCTTGTTGCTCCGTTACCCGGCTATCTGCCGCGTCAGAGCGGATAAAAGAGCGGCTGCGCCAGCACTTTCCCGTAACGGAATGGCCGCGGAATGAAGCGGCGCGAATTGCCCTGGCGACACTCCTAAATTATCTGCATGATACGGTTAGAACTGATTTAAGCCATTTGAACCGGCTGTTGTTCCTTGATTCGGCAGAAAATTTGGTACTTGACGCTAATACTCTGAGAAATCTGGAAATTACCCGAAATCTGCGGGATGGCGGCAAAAAAAATACCCTTCTCGACGTACTGGATTATACGGAAACAGCGATGGGCAGTCGTTTGTTGAAAAAGTGGCTGGAACAGCCCCTGCTTTCGATCGTCCGGATCAATCAGCGTTTGGACGCGGTGGCGGAGTTGGTAGAAGATTTTTCCTTTCGGCAAAGCCTGCGGGAAGGGTGTAAAACCATTTATGATTTTGAGCGTCTGCTGACCCGCGTGGAAGTGGGAACGGCGAACGCCCGTGATGTCGTAGCTTTAAAGGTGTCATTTCAGGCCCTGCCGGGTATTAAAGAGCTCCTTAAGGAGCGTAAAGCGGAGCTTTTTCATACGAGTCACGATAATATTGAATTATATGACGAATTAGCAGCGCTTTTAGAACGAGCGATTGTTAACGATCCAGGGCTTTCGCTACGGGAAGGAGGAATTATCCGCCCCGGTTATAATCAAGAACTGGATGAATATCGCCGAATCGCCCACGACAGCAAGCGAATGCTGCAGGATATGGAGGAGAGAGAACGGACTGCGACCGGGATCAAAGCACTGAAAATCGGCTATAATAAGGTTTTTGGGTACTACATCGAAGTTCGCAACAGCGGAAAAGATCTGGTCCCCGCGAATTATATCCGCAAGCAGACGTTAGCGAATGCCGAGCGGTACATTACCGAAGAATTAAAAGCGTTTGAAACAAAGATCCTGGGTGCGCAGGAGAAGATTGTCAACTTGGAATATAATCTGTTCATGGAGCTTCGCGAGGTGCTTGTCGGAAATTTGGTCAGTATTCAGCGGACGGCGCGGGAGATTGCTCGGATTGACGTCCTGGCCAGTTTAGCCGAGGCCGCCGCGGCGCATAATTATGTCCGGCCCCGGCTTCTGGATAACGGAGAAATCCATATTAAAGACGGACGGCATCCTCTTGTGGAACGGATCTTGACACAGGATTTGTTTGTTCCCAACGACGCGACGCTCAATCATGCGGAAGCTGAAATACTTCTCATTACGGGCCCCAATATGGCAGGGAAATCGACGTATATGCGCCAGACAGCGCTTTTAACCTTGATGGCGCAGGTAGGCAGCTTCCTTCCCGCCCGGGAGGCTGAAATCTCGCCCGTTGACCGAATATTTACCCGGATCGGCGCCAGCGATGATCTCGTCAGCGGGCAAAGCACCTTTATGGTGGAAATGAATGAAGTCGCGCAGATATTGAAATACGCGACAAAAAACAGCTTGATTATTTTAGACGAGATCGGGCGGGGAACGAGTACTTTTGACGGCATGAGCATTGCTCGGGCGGTCGTGGAGTACATCCGCGATCATATTCACGCTAAGACACTGTTTGCCACCCATTACCATGAGCTGACAGATTTAGAGAGCGAACATATTAAAAATTACTGCGTAGCCGTCAAAGAGCGCGGCACGAAGGTCGTTTTTTTGCGGCGGATTGTGGCGGGGAGCGCTGATAAGTCCTATGGTATCCACGTCGCGCGGTTGGCGGGGCTGCCGAATTCCGTGACCCAGCGGGCGCAGGCGATTTTAGACGCGCTTGAAGCGGAAAAAGAAGGGGCGGCCTGTCTGATGGCGCAGGAAGAAGCGTTGGCGCCACAGGAAGCGCCGATGACTTCGCTTTTTGACGCATCGCTAAGCGCCGCGATACTTTCTTTGGACGTTATGACGATGACGCCGCTTGAAGCGCTGAATGAATTATATAAGCTGCAAAACCAGGCCAAGGAGGAGGCGGGCCAAAAATGAGCTTTATTCATGTCCTGGATGAAGGCACAATCAATAAAATTGCGGCGGGGGAAGTTGTTGAGCGTCCCGCCTCAGTCATCAAAGAACTTTTAGAAAACGCTATCGACGCCGAAGCGAAACGGATTGAAGTGGAGATTATGGCGGGCGGAACCAGCTTTATGCGCGTGACGGACGACGGCTGCGGCATGGATAGCGAGGACGCGTCTTTGGCAGTGCAGCGTCACGCGACGAGCAAGATCCGAGAAGCGCATGACCTTAATACCGTTCGGACGTTAGGTTTCCGCGGCGAGGCATTGGCCACAATCGCGGCGGTGTCACGTTTTGAAATGAGAACTCGCCTTGCGGACAGCGAATTGGGAACTAAAATTGTCATTACCGGCGGCGAAGAACAGGAGCGCGTCGAAACTGGTTGCAATATAGGGACAACAATTAAAGTGGAGGATTTGTTTTTTAATACTCCGGCGCGCAAAAAATTTCTTAAAACGACGCATACGGAAGGCCTTAAAATCAGCGAATGTGTCGTCAAAGAGGCGCTGGCGAATCCCCAAATTGCCTTTCGCTTTATCAATAACAACAAGGTATCGTTGGCAACTCCAGGAAACGGCGATCTAAAAGATGCGATTCGGAGTATTTACGGGGGACAAGCCGCCGATTCACTGCTTCCCGTATCGTTTCAAGACGAAGAACTGGAAATCCACGGTTATCTGACGAAACCATCCATGCTCCGAAGCAGCCGCGCCTGGCAGACGTTCATCGTCAATCGCCGGCAAATAGAAAGCAAAGCAATCGCCCGGGCGCTTGATAACGCGTACCATTCTTTATTGCCCAAAACCGGTTATCCTTTAGCGGTGATTTTGATTACGGTACCGGCAAATTCCGTCGACGTTAACGTTCACCCTCGGAAAACGGAAATAAAATTTGAAGATGAAGGACGGATTTTTCGCGCGGTTTACAAGGCCGTGGTCGACGCTATCCGCCCTGCGAATCAGCCGTTAGAAGAAGTGGCGGCGGTGGTGCCGAATGTTGAGCGCCGTATGACGCCGATACCGTTGTCATTGGCGACAGGCGCGCCAAAGGGAAATTTTCCCGGCGCAAAGCAGCCGGCAACGGATATTCTGACAGAGTTTACCGCGGGCTCTGAAACGGATATAGAAAAATTTCGGGCGGTGCAGAATACGCTGAATGAAGAGCGGGCGGTCCATTCGCCAGTATCTTACGGCTCGCCCGATATTTCACAAAAAGTAGTGGCGGATCGCTCCCCAGCGACTGAGACGGGGGAGCGACGTATGGCAATGGTGCCGATAGGGCAGGTCGCTCGTTGCTATATCGTCGCTCAGGATGAAAGCAGCTTGTATCTTGTAGATCAGCACGCGGCGCATGAACGAATATTGTATGACCGTTTTGCCGCCATGGCGGAAGCGGTTCCTTCGCAGCAACTCTTGGTCCATCTGGTTATGGCTTTTAGCGCGCCGGAGGCAGAACTTTTGGAGAAGTATCAGGCGCTTTTTTATCGGCTGGGCTTTGATTTAGAAGCCTGCGGGCCGGAAGAGTTTCGCGTCAAGGCGGTTCCGGCGGATATTCCAGCTAACGAGATTGAAGATATCCTGCGTAAAATTTTAGAATCGCTGTTAGCGATGCATGATTTGACAGCGGCGGAAATTCGCCATTCGTGCCTGGCGATGACCGCCTGCAAGGCAGCGATAAAACAGGGCGACGAACTTAATTTGCGCCAGATGCAGATCATTCTCGACGAATTAGCACAGACGGCTCGGCCTTATACTTGCCCGCACGGACGTCCGACGATCGTGCGGTTTACAAGCGCTGAACTGGCGAAAATGTTCAAGCGAACCTGATGATGGGGAACTTAATCGTTACGACTGGAACCAAGTCGGCACCAGAGAATATTGAGATTGCCGAGCGGATGGCAAGGCGGTTGGATGTTTCGTATATTGCGCGCGGCCGGGATTCCCTGGCAAGCATGAAACAAAAATATAAAACGGCGTATGTTTTAGTTGTCCGACATGGCGATTTATTTTTGGAAACGCCTTCTGGTGAATTTTTCTTTCATCCGAATATGGCGCATGTGCGGATAAAAAATCTGCGGCAAGGGAAAAAGGATCGTTTTATCGAAGCTGCTGGGATAAAAATGGGGATGACCGTTCTTGATTGTACATTAGGCTTGGGATCAGACGCGATCGTCGCCAGTTATGTCACAGGAGAAACAGGCGCCGTGCGAGGATTAGAAGTAAGTCCTGTCATTGCGACCGTCGTCGCTTTTGGTCTCAAGCGAATGACTACGCCCAATAACGTTGCCTTAGCGGCGATGCGGCGTATTCAGGTAATTACGGCTGATTATAAAGATTTTTTACGCCGGCAACCGGATAAATCCGTGGACGTCATTTACTTTGATCCGATGTTTCGCCGTCCACTTTTGGATAGCGTCAGCCTTAATCCTTTACGTTCCTTGGCTGACAACCGTCCGCTGAGTGAGGACGCGGTTCGAGAAGCGTGGCGCGTGGCCCGCTGTCGCATCGTCATGAAGGAAGCGCGCGATAGTCAAGAGTTTTCGCGCTTAGGTTTTTCAGTCTATGAAGGCGGCCGGTATAGCCGCGTCGGATATGGAGTTGTGGATTTATCGTCTAGAAAGTGAAGAACGCTTTACAATGTCCCGTCGGCGGATATATAATAAAAGCGAATAGTGTGATCGGCTAGCTTTTTTCCTTTGGTGTGGTTGGTTCGGACTTTGTAGTAAAATTTAAAAACAATACGGGGGTGTCTTTTTTTGTCAAAAAACGTACCAAAAGTGCAGATTATTCCTTTGGGAGGCTTAGGCGAGATCGGAAAAAATATGACTGTCATCCAGGTGGAGGATGAAATTTTACTGATTGACGCTGGGCTGATGTTCCCTGAGGAGGACATGTTGGGGATCGATCTTGTTATTCCCGATATTACGTATTTACTGGAAAACAAGGATAAAATCAAGGCCATCGTCTTGACGCATGGCCATGAGGATCATATCGGTGCGCTGCCCTATGTGATGAAACAGATCGACGTTCCCGTTTACGGGACGAAATTGACGCTGGGGATTTTGGCTGGGCGGCTGAAAGAAAATAATGTTGATTGCGGAAATCTTCACCCTGTCGCGGCAGGCGATACGATCAATATCGGCTGTTTTAGCGTTGGATTTATTCGAGTGAATCACAGCATCCCAGACGCGGTGGGTTTATCTATCAAGACGCCGGTAGGGATGATTGTCCATACGGGAGATTTTAAGCTTGATTATACGCCGGTAGACGGGAAAATGACCGATTTTCGCCGCTTTTCTGAGTTAGGGAATAAAGGCGTTCTCCTTCTTCTCGCGGACAGTACGAACGCCGAGCGCGAAGGTCATACGCCGAGCGAACGAACCGTAGGGGCGGCGTTTGACCGGGCGTTTCATAACGCCCGCCAACGGATCATCGTGGCGACATTTTCCTCTAACGTCCACCGCATTCAGCAGGTCATCGATACGGCCTGCCGTTATAAGCGTAAGGTAGCGATCCTCGGGCGCAGCATGGTAAACGTCGTCACTATTTCTCTAGAACTTGGCTATATCAGCGCGCCGGAAGGCATTCTGATCGATATTGACGAAATTAATAATTATTCGATGTCTGATCTTGTTATCATCACGACCGGAAGTCAGGGTGAGCCCATGTCGGCGCTGACTCGCATGGCGCTTTCGGAGCATCGGAAAGTCAATATTGTTCCCGGCGATACCGTCATTATTTCGGCTACGCCAATCCCAGGCAACGAAAAGCTCGTTTCCCGGACGATCGATAATCTTTTGAAATTAGGGGCGAATGTCGTTTACGGCAAGTCGGAAGGGATCCATGTTTCCGGCCATGCCAGTCAGGAAGAAATTAAACTTATTCACAATCTGGTACGCCCAAAGTTTTTTATGCCGGTACACGGCGAGTATCGCCATCTTGTCAAACACGCGAAGCTGGCGCAGGAGCTGGGAATGCCAAAGGAAAACATCTTTATCAGCGAGAATGGCCAAATTTTGGAATTTACGCAAGATAAGGGTATGGTAGCGGGAAAAGTTACGGCGGGGCGCGTTCTGGTTGATGGACTAGGGGTCGGCGACGTCGGCAATATTGTCCTGCGGGACCGTAGGCAGCTATCTCAGGATGGTATTTTGATTATCGTGACAACGATGAATCGCGCTACGGGGGAAGTTGTCGCCGGGCCGGATATTGTGTCGCGCGGCTTTGTCTATGTACGAGAATCTGAGGCGCTGATGGATGAAGCGCGAGAGCGTGTCGAGCAGGCGTTGGAGCGCTGTCAGGATAATAAAGTTACGGACTGGGCGACTATTAAATCTAATGTTCGGGACGCGCTGGGGCGTTATCTCTTTGAAAAGACAAGACGCCGCCCGATGATCCTGCCTATCATCATGGAAGCGTAAACACGATTGGAACCGGCGGCCGTTCTGGCCCCGGTTCATTTTATCTCTTTGCGCGTTCCGTTTTACCCATTATGGAAAGGAAGAGGTGCCGTGACAAATAATCAATCGATACCGTTCGTTCACCTTCATACGCATACGGAATACAGCCTGTTGGATGGAGCCAGCCGTATCCCGGCACTGATCGCGGAAGCTAAAAATCTAGGGATGAAAGCGCTGGCCATGACCGATCATGGTCAGATGTACGGCGCGGTAACCTTCTATAAAGAAGCGAAAAAAGCCGGTATCAAGCCAATTATTGGTTGTGAGATATACCTGGCGCCGCAGTCGCGACGGGATACGTTTGAAGTTGATGGAGTTCGCTATTACCACCTGATTTTGCTAGCAGAAAATGAGACCGGATACCGCAATCTGGTCCAACTTGTTTCCTTGGCTAATTTAGAGGGCGTTTACTACAAACCCAGAGTCGATAAGGAACTTTTGCGAAAGTATCACGAGGGCCTGATATGTCTGAGCGCTTGCGTCGCGGGTGAGATTCCGCAGGCGCTCGTTCGCGACAATATGGAGCGGGCGGATCGTTTGGTACAGGAATATATCGACATTTTCGGTCGGGATAATTTTTTTCTGGAAATACAAAAACATGGTCTTGCTGATGAAAAAAAGGCCGCCGCGGGGCTGGTAGAGCTGGCAAAAAAGCATAAGCTCGGGCTGGTGGTGACGAATGACGCGCACTACATTCACCGGGCGGATCATGAGTTTCATGATGTTTTGTTGTGTATTCAGATGGGAAAAACGTTGGATGATCCGAACCGAATGCGCTTTAACAGCGATGATTATTATCTTAAATCTGCCGAAGAAATGGCAGAGCTATTTCCCGAGTATCCTGAAGCGATGGAGAATACCGTCCGTATCGCCGAGCGCTGCAATGTAGATTTTTCTTTTGGCAATCATTATTTGCCGAAATTTCCGCTGCCGGAAGGAACGACCGAGGAAGGATACCTGCGCCGGTTATGCGAAGAAAAACTGACCTTGCGCTATAATCCGGTTACGGAGGAAGTTCAAGAGCGGCTTGATTATGAGCTGTCGATTATCCATCGTATGGGCTTTGACAGCTATTTTTTAGTCGTCTGGGATTTTATCAATTACGCGCGTCAGCAGGCGATTGCTGTGGGACCGGGGCGGGGATCGGCAGCGGGGAGCATTGTCGCCTATGTTCTGGGAATTACCGACATTGATCCGCTGAAATACGCGCTCCTCTTTGAGCGGTTCCTGAACCCGGAACGAATTACTATGCCGGATATCGACATTGATTTTTGTTATATCCGACGCAAAGAAGTCATAGAATATGTCAAACGACGATACGGCGAGGATCATGTCGCCCAGATCATCACATTCGGGACGATGGCGGCGCGAGGGGCGGTGCGAGACGTGGGGCGCGCGCTGGATTTGCCCTTCGCTGAAGTCGACCGTATCGCTAAGCTAATCCCAACGGAGCTGGGTATCACGCTCGATAAGGCGCTTCAAGAGTCGGCTGATTTTCGTCAGGCTTATGAGGGAAGTCCGGCGACAAAAAAACTTATTGACTTAGCGCGGGATATTGAGGGGATGCCGCGCCAGTCATCAACTCACGCCGCGGGTGTAGTTATCGCGCGGGAGCCGCTGACACACTATATGCCCGTACAAATTTCGGATGGAACGCTGGTAACGGAGTACGATAAGGATCTGGTTGAGGAACTGGGTCTTTTGAAAATGGATTTTCTCGGGCTCAGGACATTAACTGTTCTGGGAGATGCCGTCAAAAACGTCGAAACGAGCCGGGGAATTCAGCTTGATCTGCGGGAAATTCCTCTGCGTGACGAAAAAACGGCTCAAATGCTGTGCGAAGGAAAAACGGGAGCGGTCTTTCAGATGGAATCGGCAGGGATGACGGCGTTAGTTAAAGATATTCATCCCGAAAGTTTCGAGGATCTTATTCCCACGGTGGCGCTTTACCGCCCCGGCCCTTTAGGCAGCGGCATGGTGCAGGATTTTATCGACGGACGGCGAGGAAAGAAGCAGGTTTCCTATCTTCATCCACTCTTGCAACCAATTTTACAGGAAACTTTTGGGGTCGTTCTTTATCAAGAGCAAGTTATGCAGATCGTTCAGGTACTGGCAGGATTTTCTCTCGGCCAGGCGGATCTCTTGCGGCGGGCGATGGGGCATAAACAGCCGGAACTCCTGATGAAACAAAAAGCCGATTTTCTGGCGGGAACGAAAAAAAATGGCATTAGTGACAGTCTGGCGGAAAAGATTTTTGAACTTTTATTTCACTTTGCTAACTATGGCTTCAATAAATCCCACAGCGCCGCTTACGCGCTTGTCGCTTGGCAAACCGCGTATCTAAAAGCGCATTATCCGCCGGAATTTATGGCGGCCATGTTGTCAAGCGTAATGGATTTCAACGATAAAGTCAGCGTCTACATTGAACAGTGCCGTCGCATGGGGATTCCTATTCTGCCGCCGGATATTAACGCTAGCTCGGCGACGTTCAGCGTCGATGGGGAAGCCATTCGCTTTGGGTTGGCAGCGGTGCGGAACGTGGGCGAGGCTGCCATCCATGAACTGGAAACAGTACGGGGAAAAGGCGGGGCGTTTAAGTCGCTCCTTGATTTTTGCTCGCGTGTTGACCTGCGCATCGTCAATAAACGCGTCGTGGAGAGCCTGATTAAATGCGGCGCTTTCGATTCGTTGAAAAACTATCGATCACAGTTGTTGGCCGTTTTGGATAGCGTAATCAATCTGGCGCTACGCGCCCAAAAAGACATGTCCCACGGGCAAATCGGGCTCTTTGAGGACGACGCGGCCGACGCTGCCCTCGAAGTCGCCCTGCCGGACATAAAAGAAGAAATTCCCGCTCAACTTTTGGCGTGGGAACGGGAAATTACGGGATTTTACATCACCGGCCATCCGCTGGATAAGTACCAGACTGTTTTGGACCGGCTGCCTGCGATTGGTCGGGTTTTAAGCGGAGAAGCCAAAGAGCGGCAGCTTGTCCGTGTCGCCGGACTGGTGGCGAACGCGAAGCGTATTGCGACGAAAAAAGGCGATACCATGTGCTTTATCACCCTGGAGGATTATACCCACAGCATTGAAGTTATCGCGTTTCCGCAAGTGTTTTATGAGCACATGAATTTGCTTACTGTGGATACGCCGCTGGTCATCGAGGGACGGGTCAATCTTACCGATACTGGGGCGAAAATATTGGCGGATCAAATATGGTCTTTGGATACGTATCGCTCCGATTATTACATAACAATTCGCGACGAGCAGGCTTCGGAAGAAAATTTTCAAGCTTTGCGCCAGATTTTTTCTCAGCACCACGGCGAGCATATCGTTTACCTCTATATGGTCGATAAACAGCAGCGCATTAAAACGGAGCCGCAGTATTGGCTGGATGATTCGTTGCAGGCTACGGCCGCGATCGAGGGCTTATTTGGGAAAGGATCCGTACGCCAACGTTGACAACGTGGTAGATGGCTATAATTAAGGGTGGTCGCTATCGATATGGAACGATTGCAAAAAATTATCAGCACAGCGGGGATTGCGTCGCGGCGTGCGGCGGAAAAAATGATCGGCGAAGGCCGGGTGACGGTCGATGGACAGAAAATTATCCAGATGGGATTTTTAGCGGATCCGGCGGTGAATAAGATATGTGTCGACGGCCAAGTGATTTCGGCAAAGGAACCATTCGTCTATTTCATACTTTATAAACCGCGCGGTTATATTTCGACGGCGAAAGATGAACGGGGAAGGCGAACCGTATTGGAGCTTTTACCGGAAGTATCCGAGCGTATCTATCCAGTGGGCCGTCTCGACAGAGATACAGAAGGGCTTTTGCTGATGACAAACGATGGGACGCTGATGAACGCGCTGCTCCATCCGCGTAATGAAATAAATAAAATATACGTCGTTCAGGTAGAGGGAGATATCACACCCGCTTCAGTGTGCATGTTGCGTCACGGCGTGGCTTTGCCTGACGGCAGGACAGCGCCGGCCAAGGTGAAGATTTTAGAACGCGACGTAAAGCGGGGAAGAACGAAACTGGAAATGATTATCCACGAAGGCCGTAATCGCCAAGTGCGCCGCATGTGTGAAGCTGTAGGATTTCCGGTCCAGCGCTTGAAACGAATCGGTTTCGCGGGCCTTTCTCTTGAAGGACTGCGCCGTGGCGCTTTCCGGCCTTTAAGTGAGGAGGAGGTCAGCTATCTTTACCGCTTAACGGGAGCGAAGAACATCGCGAATAAAGCGAGGTCGATATGAAAACAGTAGTAGTGGTAGGCGGCGGTCCCGCCGGAATGATGGCCGCCATTAAAGCGGCGGAAAATCATGCGAAGATTATTCTACTGGAGAAAATGGATCGTCTCGGCCGTAAGCTGATGATTACTGGCAAGGGGCGTTGTAACTTAACAAATACCGCCGATATTCCGGAAATCATTCACAATATCCCAGGCAATGGTGTTTTCCTGAACAGCGTTTTGCGGGCTTTCGATAATCATGATATAATACAATTCTTCACCGAATGGGGCGTCGCGACCAAAATTGAGCGCGGCGGCCGCGTTTTTCCCGTCAGCGATAAAGCAGCTGATATCGTGACGGCGCTAGAAACGCGCCTGCGGGAACTGAGTGTCGATATTCGCTGTCAGACCGCGGTCAAGGAGCTTATTGTAAAAAAAGGAAAGATTGACGGCGTGCGCCTGTATAATGGTGTAATCATAGCGGCGGACGCCGTAGTTTTAGCTGTAGGCGGGGCTTCTTATCCAGAGACAGGTTCTTCGGGAGACGGTGCCGTTATGGCGGCGCCGCTCGGCCATACGATTATACCTCTGCGTCCGGCGCTAGTGCCGCTTGAAGTTGGGGAAGACTGGGCAAAATCGTTGTCAGGTCTGTCCTTACGTAATGTTGAAGCACAACTTTTTGTCAAGGGAACGTTTAAGGAAAAACAATTCGGAGAAATGTTGTTCACGCACTTTGGCATTAGCGGCCCCATTATTCTCACTTTAAGCCGGCAAGCCGCGTTGGCATTGGAACACAATACAGCGGTTGAAATCTTCCTGAATCTAAAGCCTGCTCTGACAGCGAAGCAGCTGGAAAAACGTGTACAGCGGGATTTCACGAAATATCAGAAGAAAACTGTAAAAAACGGGATGAGCGATTTATTGCCGAATCGTTTAATTGTGCCGATTCTGGCTCTGGCCGATCTGGCACCTGAAAAACCTGTTCATCAGATTACACGGGCTGAACGGTTGCGACTGGTCAATATCCTTCAGCATGTTCCGTTGACAGTCCGGCGGACGCGACCGCTGGCGGAAGCGATCGTTACTATGGGGGGAATTTCCGTTCGGGAAATTCATCCGAAAACAATGGAATCAAAAATCTGTCCGCGGCTCTTTATCGCCGGTGAAGCAGCGGATATCGACGGCTTTACCGGCGGCTATAATTTGCAGGCGGCGTTTTCTATGGGCGCGGCGGCAGGGCGATGGAGCGCTCAAGAAGAATAAGGAGAGGGGGATTGTTATGCGAACGGAAAAAATTGACCGAGCGGCAAACGGTTTACAGGGAGAAGTAACCGTTCCGGGCGATAAATCCATCTCCCATCGCAGTGTAATATTGGGAAGTTTGGCAAAGGGAAAGGTTCGCGTGGTGAATTTTTTGGAGGCCGCCGACTGTCTGTCAACACTGGAAGGAATGCGCAAGCTGGGCGCTGTTATCACGCAAAACGGCGACGGTTCTTTAACCGTTTGCGGGGTAGGTATGGACGGTCTTTCGGAACCGGATAGCGTCTTAGACGCGGGAAATTCGGGGACTATGCTGCGCCTTTTGTTAGGGATACTATCCCCGCAACCGTTTTTGACAACATTTATCGGGGACGCTTCCTTATCGCGCCGCCCTATGGGACGGGTCATTCGCCCCTTAACGCAGATGGGCGCTAAAATCGTCGGCCGAAAAGAAAATAAGCTGCTTCCCGTTACGGTACTACCGCGGAAAAGACCTTTGCGAGGCATGCGTTACGAAATGCCGGTCGCCAGCGCACAGGTAAAATCGGCCCTTCTCTTTGCGGGACTTTGGGCAAAAGGCGAAACAACAGTCAGCGAGCCGATCGAATCACGCGATCATACGGAGCGTTTATTAGGAGCTTTCGGGGCGCCAATATCAAAAAAAGGCCATGAGGTTACAGTATGTCGCACGACGGCACTTCAATCTCCAGAATCCATTGTCGTGCCGGGAGATATAAGCTCCGCGGCTTATTGGCTGGTCGCCGCCTCGCTTATCACGGGGAGCGATCTGTTGCTGAAAAATGTCGGCGTTAATCCCACGCGAACGGGAATGTTAGAGGTTCTGTCCGCAATGGGGGCTGACATTACCGTCCATAACCAGCGAATCGATAGCAACGAGCCTGTCGCTGATCTGCGGGTTAAATCCGCCCCCTTGCATGGCGTTTCCTTTGGCGCATCCATTATTCCCCGGCTTATTGATGAGATCCCCGTTCTTGCGGCAGCGGCGCTCTTCGCAAAAGGAGATACCGTCATTACCGGAGCGGCGGAGCTTCGCGTTAAGGAAACTGACCGCCTGCGGGCGATCGCCATGGAATATAATAAGTTAGCGCCGGGTAGCGTCGAAGAACGTCACGACGGGCTGATTATTCACGGACAAAAGCCCTTGCGGGCGGCGTACGCTTTTTCTCACGGGGATCATCGGATCGCGATGGCGTTGGCTGTCGCCGGAGCCGCGGGGGAAGGCGTCGAGATCGAGGAGCCCGAATGCGTTGAAATCTCTTATCCGGGATTTTATCAAATTTTAGCGGCGCTAAGAAAATAATTTTATCAACGGGAAGTGGCACAATGAAAAGAGCGGTAATAGCGATTGACGGACCGGCCGGCGCGGGTAAAAGTACGATCGCCCGGATGGTGGCGCAAAAACTGGGTTATGTATACATTGATACCGGGGCGATGTACCGGGCGGCCGCTTGGAAAGTACTGCAAAGCGGCCAGCCGATAACCGATGACGCCATTATTCGAATCGTTCGGGATACGAAAATCAGTTTAGCCAGCGAAGACGGTAAGATCTGTGTCAGCGTGGACGGTCAAGACGTTACCGATGAAATACGCACCCCGGCGGTGACAGCGCTCGTTTCCCGCGTGGCTCAATTAGCCCCGGTAAGAGAAAAAATGGTGCTGTTACAGCGGAAAATGGCGGAAAGCGGGCAAGTGGTCATGGATGGCCGAGACATCGCTTCCCATGTTTTGCCTAACGCTACCGTCAAGGTTTTTCTGACCGCTTCGATCGAGGAGCGGGCAAAACGGCGCTGGCAAGAGATAAAGGACAAAGGATATACCCACGGGATCGAGGAACTGAAAGCGGAAATCGCGGCTCGTGATAAAGCGGATACGGAGAGAAAAGTATCTCCGCTGGTCAGAGTTCCTGAGGCGGTGCTTATCGACACGACGGAAATGACGATTGAGGAAACTGTGGCCGCTGTTTTGAAGTTGTGCAGGTGATGAAGATTGTATACCCTATTACAGATATGCTTTACTTTTTTCTTCAAGGTATTTTTTCGGGCGGAGCTTATCGGGCGGGAAAATATACCAACGGAAGGCGGCGTTATCCTAGCCGCCAATCATTTGAGCAACTGGGACCCGCCGCTTTTAGCGGCGTTTTTGTCACGCCCGGTCAGCTATATGGCGAAAAAAGAATTATTTGAGGTTCCAATCTTAAAACAAATCATCACCCGCTGTCATTCTTTTCCTGTCAAACGTGGCGCTGCGGATCGCGGCGCTATCAAAGCGGCTCTTCAAGAGCTGAAACGCGGAAGGTGTATCGGCCTTTTCCCCGAAGGTACTCGAAGTCGGGATGGAAAGGTTCATAAGGCGGAAGCCGGGGTAGCTCTCCTGGCGGCGATGAGCGAGGTGCCGGTAGTTCCCGCGGCGATCATCGGAACGGAACGCATTTTTTCCCATGGTTCTTTTTTTCCCAAGCTGAGGGTCGTCTACGGAAAGCCTTTGTCTTTTGAAGGAAAATATAACGATAAAGAATCTTTGCAATTATTCTCCCAAAAAATTATGGAAGAAATCGTAAAAATGATAAAATTGCATAGCAAAGAATAGCGATGTTATGATATACTGTGAATAGGTTCAGGAAAATAAGGTTAGGATGCACGCATGGAAGTAATTTTAGCTGATTATCTGGGGTTTTGCTATGGGGTGAAGCGGGCGATACATATGGCTCGCAGCAGCGCACAGCCGGGACCGGCCAGAACGCTGGGACCTATCATACATAATCCGCAAATGGTATCAAGATTGGCCGCAGAAGGCGTAGAGGCTGTGAATTCCTTGGCCGATGCACCGGAGGATGGGACGGTAATTATTCGTTCCCATGGCGTCGGTCCCCAAGTATATGAGGAAGCGAAAGAACGGGACCTGCGGATGGTGGACGCAACTTGTCCCCATGTGAAGAAAGCGCAGATGGCGGCGCATCAGCTTTCCCAAGACGGTTTTTCTGTCGTTATCGTCGGCGAGAAGAAGCATCCGGAAGTAAAAAGTATTTTTGAATGGTCCGGCAGGAACGCCCTTGTGGTGGAAACGGAAGAGGAAGCCGCGCAGATTGCTCCTTGCGACAAGCTGGGAATCGTTGCGCAGACGACGTTCTCCGGCGATAAATTCCAAAGTATCGTCGCCTGCCTCTTAAATAAATCGAATGATATTCATATTATTCGAACGATCTGCACCGCCACGGATCAGCGGCAGAAGGCGGCGATTGATTTAGCCGGCAAGGTCGATATGATGCTGGTGATCGGCGGCAAGAACAGTGCGAATACCACACGCTTAGCGCAGCTATGCGCAGAAAAGACAATGACCCATCACTTGGAGACGGCTTCTGAGCTTCAGGATGAATGGTTTCATAATATTAAAAAAATTGGTATCACAGCCGGAGCTTCTACGCCTGACTGGATTATCAAGGAGGTATATCAAAAGTGTCAGAAGAAATGAAAAACGATGAGTTTGAAAATTTACTAAAAGCGGAGGAAGAAAAATTACAGAATGCGGAAGTCGGCGATGTCGTTCAGGCGTCGGTCGTTTCGGTTGATAACAGTAGCGCTTTAGTTCATATCCCGGGCTTTAAATCGGATATTCCTATCGATAAAAAAGAACTGGCCGTGCCGGAGCCGGACGCTGCCGGTGATGTTGTCAGCGTCGGGCAGGAAATTGACGTTTATATCGTTTCTTTGGGCGGCGAACACGGAGCGACAGTTTCCAAAGTGCGGGCGGATCGCTTGGCGGCATGGAAAGATTTTGACGGTATCGTCGAACGTGGCGAGCCCCTTGAGGCGACGGTCACACAGGTTGTTAAGGGCGGGCTGGTTGCCACTGTGCGAGGACTTCGGGCATTTATTCCGGCGTCCCAGGTGGAGCTTCATTTTGTGAAGGATCTTTCGGTCTATGTCGGTCAGACGATTCAAGCACTTCCTATCGAGTGCGATATAAAGAAACAGCGGCTTGTTCTTTCCCGCCGGAAACTCTTAGAAGAGGATCGCGAGAAAAAACAAGAAGAGCTTTTCGCCACCCTTGAGGAAGGAATGACACTCAAAGGAACGGTCAAGCGAATCGTCGATTACGGCGCATTTATTGATATTGGCGGCGTGGACGGCTTGGCGCACATTTCGGACCTCTCGTGGGAGCGGGTCAAGCACCCTTCCGATGTCTTGAAAGTGGGTCAGGAACTTGATGTATTGGTGAAAAAATTCGATAAAGAAACGAAGCGTATTTCCCTGAGCGTTAAGGAGACCATGGAGGATCCTTGGTTTGAGCGTATTGAGCATTACCACGAAGGGGAAGTTATTCAAGGGAAGATCATTAAGCTCACGGATTTTGGAGCGTTCATGGAGATTGAACCGGGCTTTGACGGCCTTATTCCTATGGGCGAGCTATCGGGCAAGCGTATTGCTCGCGCCGATGAAGCTGTCCATACCGGCGAAGAGGTCGCAGTAAAAATTCTTCACATCGACAAGCGGCGCAAGCGTATTTCCTTGAGCATAACGAAAGCGAAAAAAGAAGCGGACGCGGAAGAATACGATAATCCTTCGGCTCCGGCGACGGATGAGGAGTCGAAGGCAGACGAGTGATTTTACACCCGTTACATAAACTTTTCCGGGGGAGTGATGAGTCTTTCATCACTCCCCCATTTGTCGAGAGGACAACGGATGATGTACGGAAAAATAATCCGAGTAAAAAAAGATAGTATCGCGGCGGAGTTGGGACTGGTCAAAGGCGATTTGGTCATATCCGTCAACGCTCAGCCGTTGAAAGATATTATTGACCTGAGCTTTGCGATGGCGGACGAATCGATTGATCTGCTTATCGAACATGCTTCGGGAGAACGGGAAATGCTGTCCTTCGATAAAGATTACGACGAGGAGCTAGGGGTTGAATTTGAATCGGCCGTTTTTGACGGTATACGACAGTGCGCGAATCATTGCTGCTTTTGCTTCATCGACCAGGTGGCGCCTCACATGAGAGATACTCTGTATATCAAAGACGACGACTATCGTTTATCTTTTTTATACGGAAATTTTGTGACATTGACGAATCTCTCGGATAAGGATTTTCGCCGTATTGCGCAATACCATCTGTCGCCGCTTTTTGTTTCCGTGCATACGACAAATATGACGCTGCGAGAAAACATGCTGGGGACCCCGCGCGGGCGAAAACTCATGGAACAGTTGGAACGGTTGGCCAAAGAGGGCATTGATTATCATACGCAGATCGTTCTCTGCCCAGGAATAAACGACGGAAAAGAACTGGAACGCACTTTAGGGGATTTAGCGGATCCGCGCCTTAATGTTCTGTCGGCGGCAGTCGTTCCCGTGGGGTTGACACAGTTTCGTGAGGGTTGTTATCCATTGACGCTTTTTGACCGGGAAGACGCTCGCCGCGTCATCTCCCAAGTTCATCAGTGGCAGCTCCGGCAACGGCGCAAAACCGGTCGTTCTTTTGCTTATCTGGGGGATGAGTTTTATCTGTTGGCGGGAGCCGATTTCCCCCCCGCCGCTGAATATGATAATTTTCCCCAGCTTGATAACGGGATTGGACTGGTTCCGAATTTTTTGGCGGAGTGGGCGAAAAGCACTGCGCCGCAACAGGCAAATTATACGACGCCGCTTCATCTTGATATTGTCTGTGGCACCGCGATAGCGCCGGTATTTCGACGTTTACTGGAGAAATTGGTTATTCCAAAATTAAATGTCCGCCTTATTCCCGTAGAGAATCGCTGGTTTGGGCGTTCCGTTAATGTTTCGGGGCTTTTAACAGGTCGGGACATAGCGGCCGCACTGGAAAGCGTTAAGGGAGCGCGGGACGGCGTTATCGTACCGCGGTGCGCGCTTCGGAGCGGTGAAGATGTCTTTTTAGACGATTACCCGTTGCAAAAGTTGCGAGAACAGCTGGGGGTACATGTGGAAACGGCACTGAGCGGCACGGAACTTTACGCTTTGCTCCATAACTGGGGCCGTCAGAGGACAGGCCAAGAAAAAGGACGGCTCTATACTTGGCAGAGCAACGCCGCATACACGAAACTGGAGGAAAATATATGAGTAAGCCGATCGTCGCTATTGTAGGACGGCCTAATGTGGGAAAATCCACCTTATTCAATCAGATCGGGAAAAAACGGGTATCTATCGTTGATGATATTCCCGGGGTGACCCGGGATCGCATTTATCTGGACGCCATTTGGCTGAATCAGACGTTTACGATGATTGATACCGGCGGCATTGAATTTGAGAAAGAGGATAACCTTCTTGCCGCTATGCGTCAGCAGGCGCGAATCGCGATGGAAGAGGCGGACGTTATCGTTTTCGTCGTTGATGGACGCGCCGGGCTGACTACGGCTGACGAAGCCGTCGCAAAGCTCTTGCGGACAACAAAAAAACCGGTCGTTTTGGCGGTCAATAAAATCGATAGTCCTAAACAGACAAACGATATTTACGAGTTTTACAATCTTGGCTTGGGAGAGCCGATTCCTATCGCCGCGTCGAATTCCTTGAATTTAGGCGATCTGCTGGATGCTATCGTGGCGGCGTTCCCTGAAAAAGACGATGAGGAAAGCGAGCATGACGAAATTCGTATCGCGGTCATCGGACGGCCCAATGTGGGAAAGTCCTCGCTAGTTAACGCGATTCTTGGCGAGGAACGCGTGATCGTCAGCGATATTCCCGGTACAACGCGGGATGCTATTGATACGCATTTCTCCAAAGACGGCGTAAAATTTACCTTGATCGATACGGCGGGGATGCGCCGCAAGGGACGCATTGATGAGGATATTGAGCGATACAGCGTTATGCGCGCCCTGCGTGCGGTTGAGCGAGCGGATGTCGTTTTGATGGTACTCAACGCGATCGAAGGCATTACGGAACAGGACATAAAGATTGCCGGATATGCTCACGATTCGGGAAAAGGTGTCATTTTAACGGTCAATAAATGGGATTTATACGAAAAAGATGAAAAATCTACCTTGCGCTTTACCGAAGATTTACGTAACCAAATCGCCTTTTTGCAATATGCGCCGGTCGTTTATACCTCGGCGTTAACAAAGCAGCGGGTCAATCGGGTTGTCGAGCTGGTGAAATATGTGGCTGATCAGCAATCCATGCGCATCCAAACCAGCGTCCTTAACGAACTTTTGCAGGACATGATGACCATAAATCCTCCGCCATCCCATAAGGGGCGTCCCTTAAAAATTTTCTTCATGACGCAGACGGGTATTCAACCGCCAAAATTTATTGTATTCGTCAATGATCCTGAGCTTATGCACTTTTCCTACCTGCGCTTCATAGAAAATAAGCTCCGGGAAACCTTTGGTTTCGAGGGAGCGCCGATAAAAATCATTGCCCGCAGTCGTAAAGAGAACGAGGAGGAATGAAGATGTCATTATTCTTTGCCTGTTTATTCAGCTACCTCATCGGATCCATCCCCAACGGTTTGATTTTGGGCAAACTGCTCTGGAATATTGATCTGCGCGAATATGGCAGTCACAACATCGGCGCGACGAATGCCTGGCGAACGCTGGGCAAAGGACCGGGCCTGCTGATTTTTTTTCTCGATTTTCTTAAGGGAGTTATCGGAGTCTGGCTGGGAAGCATGGTCAGTGGAACGCCGATTTCCCTTGTGCTGATCGGTATTTTTGCCATTCTCGGCCATTCCTGTTCGCTCTTTTTACACTTTAAGGGCGGTAAGGGAGTAGCTACAGGATTAGGCGTTATTGCCATGCTGATGCCGCAGACGACCATTGTGATTTTTTTGCTTTGGTTGATCATCGTCTACCTGACTCGTTATGTTTCATTGGCGTCTATTATTGCAGCGGCGGGAGTCCCGCTTTTCGCGTGGTGGGCGAATGCCCCTGCCGAATACATTATATTTGGCGTAGTGGCGGCGGTATTCGTCATCTACCGTCATAAGACAAATATTAAACGCCTCTTGAAGGGGACGGAAAGCAAAATAAAAGCTGGGAAACGTCCGTGAAACCGGGCATAGATAAACAATTAGCAACACTTAACGCGCCAATGTTTTCCTTTTTGTTTATTTAAAAGTATGATATACTGTAGTCCGTTAGGATTTTACGCTTGTCCACGCCGTTTGTGAATAAAGGGGCTTGGTTTTCTGTTTCCCTTGACGTCAATAAGCCGCTGTGCGGGTACGTTTTCCGACAATCGCTTAATCTGGTAGGCGATACATTTTTGCTGAAAATGGAGGCATGAACATGAAAAAAGAGAAAAGCGATTTTTTCCTGGTACGGGAGGAGATTTTACCGGAAGCGATAAAAAAGACGATTCGCGTCAAAGAAATCTTAAAGCGCGGCGACGTTCGTACGATTAACGAGGCGGTGGCGAAGATGAATTTGAGCCGCAGCGCCTATTATAAATATAAGGATTATGTTTTTCCCTTCTATGAAGCGAGTCGGAATAAGATCATTACGCTAACCTTTTTGCTGGAGAATAAAAAAGGGGTTTTGTCTAGCGTTTTAAATACGATTTCCCGTGACTCAGGGAATGTTATGACAATCAATCAAGGCATTCCTTTGCAGGGAGTTGCTAACGCGACGATTTCCATTGAAACGGCTAATTTATCCATTGATCTGGAAGCGCTGCTCGATAAACTGCGTATGGTGGATGGAGTAAAGCGGCTGGAGGTTCTGGGGCAAGCATAACCGGAAACTTTGCGAGGAAAGGTACGAGAATGAATAAAGCGGTTAAAATCGCCTTATTAGGCGCTGGTACGGTCGGTTCGGGAGTGATACGCGTTTTAAACGAAAACGCGTATGAAATAAAACAGAAGGTCGGCGTCCCCGTTCAAATAAAAACGATTTTAGTGCGAGATAGGAAAAAAAATCGTCAAGGAATGGATGATTTTTATCTGACAGATGATTTCCGGGATATTCTAAACGACGATGAGATTGATATTGTCGTTGAACTGATGGGGGGACTGCACCCCGCGCGGGAATATATGCTGGAAGCAATGAAAGTGGGAAAGCATGTCGTAACCGCCAATAAGGACGTCGTGGCGCAGTTCGGTAAAGATATGTTCGCCGCAGCCGAAGAACGGCAGACTGCCTTCCGCTTTGAAGCCAGCGTGGGGGGCGGTATCCCTATTGTCACACCGCTCAAGGAGTGCCTGACAGCGAATCGTATTACAGAAGTGATGGGGATTGTCAACGGCACGACGAATTATATGTTGACGAAAATGACCCAACTGGGTAGCGATTACAGCACAGTTTTACGAGAGGCGCAGGAAAGAGGCTATGCAGAAGCCGATCCCACCGCCGACGTAGATGGATTGGACGCCGCCCGAAAGGCGGCGATTTTAGCGTCGCTGGCGTTCAATACCCGCGTGGGACTTTCCGATGTATCGGTCGAAGGAATAACGCGAATCACGCCGGAAGATATAGATTACGCCCGCGAATTAGGCTACGTCGTTAAATTACTGGCCGTCGCGAAGGACTCGCCGGAGAAAGGCGTCGACGTCCGAGTCCATCCCGTATTCTTGCCCGAAACGCATCCGCTGGCCGCAGTTAACGACGTGTTTAACGCTATTTTTGTCAAGGGAAACGCCATCGGAGAAGCAATGTTCTATGGGCAAGGCGCTGGTGCGCTGCCGACCGCTTCGGCCGTTATCGCCGATATTGTAGCGGTAGCCCGTCAGCTGGCGAAAGGGGCGCCTGGTGGGATTGGCTGTACCTGTTTTGAAAATAAAGCCTTCTGCCAGCTGGACGATACGGTTTCCGCCTATTATATGCGCCTTCTGGTCGTCGATGAACCGGGCGTCCTGGGTGCGATCGCCACAGCATTTGGCGATAACGACGTAAGTCTGAAATCCGTTATTCAAACACGCTGTATGCGGGAAAAAGCGGAAATTGTCGTCATTACTCATCGGGTCCAGCACCGTAAAATACGACAAGCGGAACAAGCATTGTTAAGCCTGCCGGTAGTCGCTAAGATTTCTAATGTGATCCGGGTTGAAACGCCAGAGGAGGCTATGGCGTGATGGGACGGTCGGTGAAGGTTCGAGTCCCGGGAACAAGCGCAAACTGTGGGCCGGGGTTTGATGCTTTAGGAGTTGCCTGCACAATATATAACGATCTGGAACTTACGCTTCTTTCGGAAGATCGGCTGGAAATTACGGTCGAAGGAGAAGGGGAGAAGAATATTCCCTTGAATTCGCACAATATGGTATGGCGGGCGATTCAGCTTCTGTTAAAAAAAGGACGCTGCGACAGGGAATATCGCGGCGCCATCATTCGCATGGTGAACCGTATTCCGCTTTCCCGTGGCTTGGGAAGCAGCGCGGCGGCGATCGTCGCCGGCTTAAAAGCGGCTAACGTTCTCTTGGAAAATCCTTTCAGTCGGGGCGAATTACTGCAATTTGCCACTAGTCTCGAAGGCCATCCCGATAACGTCGCCCCGGCAATTTTCGGGGGATTTACGATAAGTCTGCTTAACCAGAAACATGCCGAGACGTTTTCCTTTCTGCCACGGCTCACTTTGAAGCTGGTCGTAGCAATCCCTTCGTTTCATCTGTCGACGCGGGCGGCACGCAATGTATTGCCGGAAACGGTGCCGCTTAAGGATGCAGTGTTCAATGTTGGCCGAGCGGCTTTGCTGGTAGGAGCGTTGGTCAAAGGAACCCCTCGTTTCTTACGGCATGCTTTTGAGGACGCGCTTCATCAACCTTATCGCGCGAAACTTATTCCCGGCATGGACGACGTCATTAAGGCGGCCAAGAACGCCGGGGCGCTGGGAGCGGTCATGAGCGGCGCCGGACCGTGTTTGATGGCTTATACTCTGTCAGAGGAAGCAGCGATTGGGGAAGCGATGATTCACGCTTTTCGCGCTCATCAGGTGGAGGCTCGCTGTCTGATTTTAGATATTGACCGGCGGGGCGCGTATATCGTCAAAGAATGAGAGAGGCCGTTTTGAGGTGTCGGTATGCGGGAAATATCATTTGTGGAAAAAGTACGCGCTAAAGGCGGAAAAGTCTATGTGACCGGCGGCTGGGTGCGGGATTACCAGCGCGGCGCGGTGCCCAAGGATAAAGACTATGTTATTACCGGACTTAAAGCGGGCGAGTTTCAGGCCTTGTTTCCGGAAGCGAAATGCGTAGGGATTTCGTTTCCGGTTTTTCTTTTATCCATCGAAGACCAGACGGCGGAAGTTGCCTTAGCACGGCGGGAACGAAAGCAGGGAACGGGGTATCGCGGCTTTTGGGTACAAGCGGAAGGCGACGTAACTATTGAAGAAGATCTTTTTCGCCGCGATACGACGATAAACAGCATGGCCGTCGAACTTCCTGAGGAAAAGCTTATTGATCCTTACGGCGGACAGCGGGATATTGAAAACCGCGTGATCCGTGCTGTATCCCCCCATTTTTTGGAGGATCCGGTGCGCGCCTTACGGGCGGCTCGGCAAGCGGCGGAGTTCGGCTTTACTGTCGCTTCGGAAACTATCTCATATATGGCAGCCTGCCGAAAAGAACTAGTAAGAGAGCCGGGCGAAAGAATTTTTGGCGAGCTAAAGCGGGCGTTACTATCGCCGCAGCCGTCGATCTTTTTTCGCGTTCTTCAAAAGGCGGATTTATTAGCGTCGATTTTCCCTGAGCTTCACGCGCTCATTGGCAAGACCCAGCCGGTCGTTTATCACCCGGAAGGCGACGCTTTTGAGCATACTATGGCGATTATTGATGGCGTCGCGCAAGAAACTACGAATCCGATCACACGCTTCGCGGCATTAGCGCATGATCTGGGTAAGGGGACGACTCCGAAAGAAATGGAGCCGCACCATTACGGGCATGAAGAACGCGGCTTGAATATCTTAGAAGCGTGGGGGAAACGTCTACCATTTCCCCGTCTTTGGCTATCGACGGCGCGTTTCGTCGTCGCGGAACACATGCGCGCGCCACGTTTAAAAAAACCAGGAAAGATCGTCAAGCTCCTTCTGGCGCTTTCTCATCTGCCGATTGGGGCCGCAGAGTTTTCAATTATCATAAAGAACGATCATAAAGGTCTGCCGGAGTATCTGGCGCACGCCGATGCCTATTTACGTCTTATCCAGTCCGTACACGGAGGAGACGCGCCGACTGGCGTGACAGGAAAAGCCGTTGGCGATTGGATATTCGCCAGGCAGATTTTCCTTTATAAAAACGCGAGCCGCAAAGCGATATTTTCCGACGGCAAAAGCGGATTTGCCTAAGGGTTCGACCTTGTCCCTTCTTCCGTATCTATGCTATAATAAAACTTAACTTGTCTTTATTTTAACGAGATATTTTTATTGAGGAGGCAGAATTATGGAATCGGTGATCCGGGATATTAATCTGGCGCCTTCGGGGCATGATAAAATCGCGTGGGTGAAGAATTTCATGCCGGTTTTGAACAAGATTGAAACAGAATATTCCCAGACGAAGCCTTTCGCAGGTAAACACATCGTTATGACTATTCATTTGGAAGCTAAAACGGCTTATTTAGCGCTGGTCATGAAAAACGCGGGGGCAGAAGTGGCGATTACCGGCAGCAATCCGCTTTCGACCCAGGACGACATTGCCGCGGCGCTGGCTGAGGATGGCGTCCTTGTGTATGCCACGCACGGTTGTTCGGCCAAGGAGTACGATGAATTTCTAACCAAAGCGCTTGATACTCATCCGAAAATCATCATCGACGATGGCGGCGATCTCGTTTCCATGCTGCATACGAAACGACGTGACCTTTTACCGGGCATACTGGGCGGCTCTGAGGAAACGACGACCGGCGTTCATCGCTTGCACGCGCTGGCGGCAAAAGGAAAACTGGAATTTCCCATGATCGCCGCCAACGACGCTTACTGCAAATATCTTTTTGATAACCGTTACGGTACGGGGCAGTCGACGTGGGACGGCATCATGAGGACGACGAATCTCGTCATTGCCGGAAAAAATGTCGTCATCGCCGGTTATGGATGGTGCGGCAAGGGCTGCGCCATGCGCGCCAAAGGCTTGGGCGGTAACGTCATCGTCACCGAGGTCGATCCGATCAAGGCGATCGAAGCTGTATTTGATGGTTTCCGGGTCATGCCGATGGACGAAGCGGCAAAAATTGGCGACATTTTCCTGACACTGACTGGAGATAAGGATGTTATTCGGGAGCGTCATTTCGCTGATATGAAAGACGGCGCGATTATGGCAAATTCTGGACACTTTGACGTAGAGATCAATATCCCGGAACTTACGAAGCTGTCGGTATCGCGCCGGACGGTACGCAATAATATTGAAGAGTTTAAGCAGCGGGACGGGCGAAAGCTCTACCTGTTGGCGGAAGGTCGGCTCGTTAATCTGGCGGCAGGCGACGGACACCCTGCAGAAATCATGGATCTGTCCTTCGCCGTGCAGTTCTTCTCAGCGCTTCATCTTTTGCACCATCATCAGGAGATGAAAAATGAGGTCTATCTCATGCCGGACGAAATCAATACGAAAATTGCCGAAATCAAGCTGGCGTCCATGGGGATAAAGATTGACGAGCTGACCGAGGAACAAAAAAGATACCTGGGGGAAGCATGAGGGAGAGTAACCAATGAAAACGTTAATCAAGAATGCCTCCCTGCTGTTGCCGGAGGGAAACGTCACCGAAGGCAGTCTGGCAATTAGTGAAAATAAGATCGCCGCGGTCGGTGAAGTCCCGCCGGATTTTACGGCGGACGCGGTGATTGACGCGACTGGGAAGCTGGCTGTTCCCGGCTTTGTAAACGCGCATACCCATGCGTCAATGACGTTGCTCCGCAGCTACGCTGACGACATGAATCTTATGGATTGGCTCCAAAATAAGATATGGCCAATCGAAGCCAAGATGAAGAAAGAGGACATTTATTGGGGCGCAATGCTGGCGGCGGTGGAAATGATCCGCGGTGGTACGACCACCTTTGCCGATATGTACGGCGATATGGATAAAGTAGCGGAAGCCGCCATAGAGTCGGGCCTGAGAGCAGTTTTAGCCCGTGGTATGATTGGCGTCGCGCCGAACGGACAGCAAGCCTTAGAGGAAAACAAAGAGCTGTTTAAAACATATCACGGCGCAGGTGACGGCCGCATTACCGTAATGTTCGGTCCTCACGCACCATACACCTGCCCACCGGATTTTTTGCGTCAAGTTGTAGCGGCGGCAAAAGGATACCACGCGGAAATTCATATCCACCTTTCAGAAACGAAGGGGGAGGTGGAAAATTGTCTAAAAGAACACGGGATGACACCTTTCGCGCTGATGGAAAGCGTCGGCGTATTGGATTGCGGCGTCTTGGCGGCGCACTGCGTCCACGTGACGGACGATGACCTCGCGTTAATGAAGAAGTACGATGTTCGGGTAGCTCATAATCCTGGTAGCAACATGAAGCTCGCCAGCGGAGTCGCACCAGTTCCTAAAATGCTAGAAACCGGGATTTGCGTAGCGCTGGGGACGGATGGGGCTTCGAGCAACAACAATCTCGATATGCTGGAAGAAATGCGCTTAGCAGCGCTTCTTCACAAGGTAGATACATTGGATCCTTTGGCAGTACCGGCACGAGAAGCGGTGAGAATGGCGACGGAGAATGGCGCGAAAGCCGTCGGCATTAAAAATTTGGGACGTCTCGAAAAAGGCGCCCTCGCCGATATTGTACTGTTTGATATGAACGGGGCAGAGTGGTGCCCAAAGTTCGATCTGGTTTCCCTGCTGACATATTCGGCGTCCCTTCGCTCTGTGGATACCGTCGTGATTAACGGTAAAGTTTTAATGGAAAAAGGCGAAATGCTCTCGCTGGACGAAGAACGAATTATTTTTGAAGCGAATCGCTGTGCAATGCGAATATCTCATTGACATTTCGGGTGATTGTGGTTGAGAAGCAGACAAAAAAGGCGAAAACAGCCGACGAAAAAAATATCGGATGGACGCAAGCATGAATTAGGCGGCATAGCGTTTGTCACGGCAGCGGTCATATCCTTGGGAGGGCTTCTGGGAGAGAACGTAGGCTTTGTCGGGCTATATTTCGCGCAGTTTTTGCGCTATTTTTTCGGCGTGGGCAGTTGGCTGGCCGCGCTTTTTTTGCTGTGGCTGGGACTGCGCCTCATCCTCAAACATCAAGGGTTAAAGGTTTCTGCTGCTACGATTGGGTCGGCGGGATTATTTGCTGCGCTGTTAGCACTTTATCATCACTTTGCGATACCGATCGGCGGAGAAATTTTACTTGATCGTTTACCGACAGGGGGAGGCCTTCTGGGCGGCGGGTTGCTTTTCCTGATTCGTAAATTTTTTGGCGTCACAGGTGGCGTTATCCTGTTAGGCGCGGGGGCCGTCGCTTCGTTAATCTTGGTAACGTCATGGTCGCTGGCGTCGGGGGTCAATAAAACCGGAGCGAAAGCGAAAGAACAAATCGCTATCGCTCGCGAAAAAGCGCAGCAGATGTATCAGCAAGCGATGCCTCTGGGAAAAAGCTCCCCCGAACTCATGTATGATCAGGAACGTGATACGCATTTCCGGGAGACCGCCGCTCTCACTAGTTCGACTTCGGCAACGCCAACCGAACCGAGCGTTCACTCCCCACAAACCGAATCCCGTGAGACGGGGGAAAAAAACGAAAACGACGAAGGGCGACGCTTGGCTACTGCAGCTCTTTGGACAGGAATACACCAAAAGACAGATGATGAAGTAAAGGAAGCAGAGCCTGTAAAAGAGGGAACAGTTATAGCAGCACAAAATACCTCTGCAGCAATGATATCATCAGAAATAACGGATTCGGAACCTGTATGGTCGCCCGAGAATTCCGACGATCTGGCGTCCGCGCTGACGTTTCCCAATGACAACTTTGGCGATACAGCAAATTCTCCCACCAGTGAGGAAACTCCTGCTGTTTCCGATCGGGCAATGTCATCACCGGTGGCAGAATACGAAAATTCGGAAACTAAAGAAACGATAGGGCAGGGAACAGGGGAATTACCGCCTGCAGCTTTATCTTTACCGGAAGGCGAAGCGCCAACTTATGTCGTCCCTAAAGTTGCCGATATATTGCAGCATCGTAATCGCGTGCCAAATACGAAGCTGGAACAGGAGATTGCGGAAAACTCTCGGATACTGACGCAGACAATGGAAAACTTCAATGTCAAAGCGTCTATTGTTAATGCTTGCCACGGACCGGCGGTTACGCGCTATGAAGTGGAACCGGCTCCCGGGGTCAAGGTAAGTAAGATCACGAATTTAGCCGATGATCTGGCGCTGGCATTAGCGGCCTTTTCTGTCCGGATTGAGCCGGTGCCGGGGAAATCTGTCATTGGGATTGAAGTGCCGAACAAAAAGTTGGAAAGCGTCCAATTGCGCGATGTACTAGAAACGTCGGCTTTTACTGCCGCCGCGTCCAAGCTGACTGTAGGACTAGGCATGGATATTGGCGGTCAGACAATTCTGGCAGATCTGGCGAAAATGCCGCACCTTCTTGTCGCGGGGGCGACCGGTTCGGGAAAGTCCGTGTGTATCAACACCTTGATTACCAGCATTTTGTTCAAGGCGGCTCCCGATGAAGTAAAATTTATTCTGATTGATCCCAAAATGGTTGAACTCTCAGGCTACAATGATATCCCCCACTTGATGGCGCCGGTAGTGACTGACGCCCAAAAGGCCGCTTCCGTTTTAAACTGGTCAGTACGGGAGATGGAGAACCGCTACGCGAAGTTTGCCGCCGCCAGCGTTCGGGATCTCCGTCATTATAACCAGACGGTGCCTTCCGAGGAAAAAATGCCGGCGGTGGTGATCATCATTGATGAGTTAGCGGATCTTATGATGGTGGCATCCCGCGATGTCGAGGACGCGATCTGCCGCTTAGCGCAAAAAGCGCGCGCTGCCGGGATTCATTTAGTGTTGGCAACCCAGCGGCCGTCAGTCAACGTTATCACCGGTCTCATCAAGGCGAATATCCCGTCGCGTATCTCCTTCGCCGTATCGTCGCTGACGGACTCGCGCACGATCCTTGATCGCGGCGGGGCAGAAAAACTCTTGGGCAATGGCGATATGTTGTTTTCACCGGTCGGTGCCGCAAAACCTTTGCGCGTGCAGGGGGCGTTTATCAGCGACGAAGAAATCGAGCGCCTGCTGGACTATATTCGCGCACAGGGACAGCAAACGGTTCCTAATGAGGATTTGATTGACTTTACGGAAAACGCCAGCACAGAACCGGAAACCTCTGACACATCTGCCGTATCTGTCGATGAACTTTTGGAGCCGGCGGTGGAATTTATATTCAACGCGGGTCAAGCTTCGGCTTCCAGTATTCAACGGCGCTTTCGTATTGGCTATACGCGGGCGGCACGCCTGATTGACACAATGGAAGAAGTGAAGATCATTGGTCCTAATATGGGCAGCAAACCAAGGGAGATTTTGATGACTAAGGAGGAGGCCTCGATTATAATTTCATCTTTAAAAAGCGGAAAATAATACCGTAACACCGCATAGGAAAGAACCGTAGCTTGACAATTTCTCTTGGACAATAGTATACTGTCTATCGTTGGCAATATTATAATTTTTTATATGCCGAAGTGGCGGAATTGGCAGACGCACTTGACTCAAAATCAAGCGTAGTTCCCTACGTGCCGGTTCGAGTCCGGCCTTCGGCACCAAAAAACAAGACTTGCTAGGATTTTAGCAGGTCTTTCTTTTTGTAATTAAAGCATATTCATGAAATCATAGATAATTTGTCAAAGTTTCCTTATAGAAATATATTATTGATGAGTAATAGAAGAAAAGCAGATTATCATCCTACAGAGGCATTTATAGAACAATAATACAGAGCAACGGCAGATAGGTGATATAATCAAAGGTAATGAATTTCTGGATAAATTTTTCTAAGATGTTTTTCAAATGATATCCGATATTTTTTATGAAATGAATATATCGTTAGTTTATTATATTAAACTTTTGTTAAAATTTTTATTGCAAAAGTATCCTAAAGGACTATAATAAGTATTGTAGAATAGTGTTATGACATACGCGGCAGGAGGGATAAAAACAGTCAGACGCCGACCTTGAGGACGTGAATGACGGTGAGCGTGGGAAACACTAACAAGGAGGACGAAACATATGAACACGCATGAGCAGATGCAAGAACGCCAGGGACGTGGCATTGGATTTCAGGTAAATGCACTGGTTATAATTGGCGTAACAGTGATGATTGCAATTATCGTTAGTTTTATTGCGAATATGAGTTTTAATGCGCTGGTCGATGCTGGAAAACGGGAAAAGATGTTGGAAAACCAACAAATCGCTTCCCAGATTGAAGCGCGTTATAATCGCGTAATACGTATAGCGCCACGCATTCGAAAGACACTGGAAGATCAATTCGCACTACCCCAAGAGGTCCGAGAGCGTAGCCGCGTTGCTGCTATTCTTCAGGACGAAATGCGTGAGAGCGCGGGTTTGCAAGGAATGGGGATCTCATTAGAGCCTCAAGCCTACGATGGTAAAGACGCTCAATTTGCTGGGCAGGGGTATAATGATGCGTCCGGTCGAGTGAGTATCTATGTCGGCAAGGATAATAAGCCAATTATTTTAAACAATGATGGGCAAAAGGATTGGTACAATGAGGTTAAGCGTTCGCGGCAGCCTTTTCTTACCCAACCATATTTGACGCCGGGCGGTTACCTGGTAGCACGCTACTCACTTCCTATCGAGCGTAATGGGCAATTCATTGGCGTCGTGGTCGCGGATATTGATTTAAATGATATTCAACAGTATCTCGAAAAGATCAGTAATCCTGAATCTTTTTATGCCGTATTTACTCGTCAAGGAACTTTCGTGGCGCATGGCATTCATAAAGAATATGTTCTGAAGCACTTTTATGACACATTCCCCATGACGGACGCGGAAATTAAAGATGCGTTTGACGAAAACTCCATCACGAACATCGAACGTATCTCACCGACGACGAACGAAATGACCGTCTATACATTTTATCCAATGCATCTTAAAGGAGTATCCTCAGAATGGTCCGTTATTGCCGCAACCAATAAAGCGCTGTTTACCTCAGACGCGCGAAAAATGGTATGGGCCTCCGTAGGTATCGCGGCCGTCTGCGGCATTTTGCTGATTGTGGTAATGTCGCTCTATATTCGCCAGCGCGTTTCGAATCCGCTGGGAGATATCACAGCGATAATCCAACGGATGGGGCAATTGGATATACGCCCCAATAAAGGAAAAGCTAAGGTTTTGTGTAACCGAGGCGATGAGATAGGGACTATCGCGCGCAGTATTGCCAACATGGAACAGAACCTCCGTAATATTGTCAGCAAGATCGATAATTCGTCCCAATCGGTTGCGGCTACGAGTGAGGAACTAACAGCGACGGCGCAGTCCACAGCTGATTCAGCACAAAATGTCGCCTCAGCGATCCATAATATTGCTGAAGGGGCGACAAGCCAAGCGCAGGATACACAGAACGCTTCGGGACATCTGTCAGAGATCATGGACATGATGGACGAGAATAAGGAAATTCTACAAAAAATCAACGAAGCGACCCGTAATATTCGACGTGAAAAAGATGAAGGCGCGGAACTTCTAAACGATTTAGTGAAAAAATCAAAGGAAACGGCGCAGGCGACAGAAAATGTGGCGCGAGTTGTCGAAGAAACAAACCAGAGCGCTGAGCATATTGAGCAAGCGAGCCAGATGATCCAGTCAATCTCCGCTCAGACGAATCTCCTGGCACTGAACGCCGCTATTGAGGCGGCGCGGGCTGGCGATGCGGGGCGGGGCTTCGCTGTCGTAGCGGAAGAAATCCGCAAACTCGCTGAACAGTCAAAGACATTTACCGACGAGATAGGTCAGGTCATCGTAGGCCTTAAAACAAAAGCGCAGGAAGCCGTCGATACGATGGAAGTTTCTAAACAGCTTTTTGCCGAAACGCAAACAAGCGTTGAAGGAACGCAGGGAAAGTTCCTTCGAATCACTGAAGCGGTAGATATGGCCGAAAATGTCATGACGACGATGAACACTTCGACAGAAACGATTATCTCCAAGAGCAAATCTATCGCCGAAGTCGTACAAGGGCTTTCCGCCATTGCCGAAGAAAATGCCGCGACAAGCGAAGAGGGGAATGCAGCGGTTGATACGCAAACGAATTCCCTCAAGGATATTGCTGAAGCAAGCGAAGGTCTGGCCAATATCGCCATGGATCTGCGCGGTGAAATTAGTAAGTTCCAAGTCTGATTGGTCCATTAGCATAAGGAGTAGACAAAAAACAGCCGCTCCCCCGGAAGGGGTAGCGGCTGTTTTTCACTGAGTTTATTTAGTCAGCCCGGAAAATGCCTGTTCAAGATCAGTGAGAATATCCTCGATATGCTCTAAACCGACGGACAGACGGATCATACCCGGATGGATCCCGGCAGCAAGAAGCTGTTCGTCGGTGAGCTGCCGGTGCGTTTCACTGGCCGGATGAAGGACGCAAGTTCGAATATCGGCAACATGAACTTCATTTGATATAAGATGCAGATTATCCATAAACTGGGCGGCGTTTTCTCGACCGCCGCGAATAATAAAAGTGACAACGCCGCTGGCATTACCGCCAAGGTATTTTTTCGCGAGGGGATAATATTTATCGCTCGAAAGGCCAGGATAGGACACGGCTTCCACCTTCGGTGATTCGGTGAGATATTTGGCTATGCGCTGTCCTTGCTCAGCGTAACGCGGCATACGAATAGCCAGCGTCTCTAAACCAAGGTTCAAGAGGAAAGCCGAATGAGCGGCAGGATAGACGCCGAAATCACGCATCAGCTGCATACGCGCTTTGATAATATATGCCAGCCGGCCAAATTCTTCCGTATAGATAAGACCGTGATAAGAGTCATCCGGCGTGGTAAATTCCGGGAATTTTCCGTTTTTCCAATTAAAATTACCACCGTCGACAATTACCCCGCCGACTTGTAAAGCGTGTCCGTCCATATATTTACTGGTGGAGTGAATTACAATATCCGCGCCAAACTGGAGAGGTTTACAAAGAATCGGTGTAGCGAACGTATTGTCGATAATAAACGGAACGTTATGCGCGTGAGCGACACGGGCATATTTTTCGATATCGCAGACGACAAGCGCCGGATTGGCCAGCGTCTCGCCGAAAATCAATCGGGTGTTTTGTCGAAACGCACGGTTGATCTCTGTTTCGTCCGCGTCAGGGGAGATAAAGACACACTCGATTCCGAAGCGCTTAAGTGTTACGGCGAAAAGGTTAAATGTCCCACCGTAGACGGCGGAAGAGCAAATAATACTGTCCCCGGCTTGACAGATATTGAGTACAGAAAGAAGCGTCGCCGCTTGACCGGACGATGTGCACATGGCACCGACGCCGCCTTCGAGGTCGGCAATTTTCTTTTCTACGGCGTCCACCGTTGGGTTTGCAAAGCGGGAATAGAGATATTCCGTCGGTCGATCAAAAAGCTCCGCCACATGCGCCGTAGAATCAAAACGATACGTCGTGCTTTGGACAATCGGCATAACGCTCGGCTCGCCGCTTTTCGGTCTATATCCCGAATGCAGACATTTTGTTTCATCGTGCATCATAAGTAACCTCCTAATGAGTCAAATTATCTGTTATATCGGAAGCAACGCTGCTAAATAGTTATTAGTTCCGATAAGTATAAATTATCGGAACTAATGGTAAGGAAAGAGTTTTTCACGTTTTGCTTATTTTCTTTGCGCTTCCATATAGGCAATCATACTGTCAGCCACCTGCTTGGCGTTTTTTACAGCCTCTACGACATTGAACGGTCCAGTTACGACGTCGCCGCAGGCAAAAATGCCCTCGCGGGTTGTCTGGCCGTTTTCGTCTGTTTCTAATAACCCTTGTGCGTTTGCTTCCAGACCGGCAGTTGTATTGACCAGTTTGTCTTTTGGCTGTTGGCTGATGGCGATGATCGTACTGTCGGCAGGGAAAAGAGTCGGCTCACTTTCCGCTATAACTTCGCCTTGCTCATTAAACGTGCGCTGAATGAATACTGGACCGTTGTCGGTGATTTTTTGGATACCCATGCCATAAATGAGTTCAGCGCCATCCGCCAGCAGATAGTCCAATTCCCGCGGACTGGCAGAAACTTTAGAGCTACGGGCATAAACGGTAACAAAACGGCTGCCGTGGCGCAGGGCCGTTCGCGCCGCATCCATCGCGGAATTTCCAGATCCAATAACAGCTACACGATCACCGAGCTCATAGACGTCAGGATTTTGCAGGTAATCAATCGAGTAATGTACATTACCCAGACTTTCACCGGAAACGCCTAACCGACGCGCCCGCCACGTTCCTGAGCCAATAAAAATTGACGCGTAGCCGTCGTTAAAGAGATCGTCAAGGTGCAGCGCTCCCCCAATCGTCGTATTCGGCCGAATAAGAATTCCCAGCTGGCGAAGGCGTTTTTGATACCGTTCTAAAATACTTTTTGGTAAACGAAATTCGGGAATTCCATAACGGAGCATGCCACCGATGTGATCTTTGCGTTCAAAAATCGTCACATTATAGCCGCGCCGTGCTAAAACGATTGCGACAGTGATGCCCGCGGGACCGCTACCGATGACTGCGACCTTTTCTTCCTTGCTATCTTCCCGAGTTAAAACCAGTTTATCAAAGAAAGCGTCGGAAATGTAATTTTCGATACTGGAAATATGTATAGCATTGCCGCGCCTTCCTTGAATACAGTTGCCTTCGCATTGTTTCTCGTGATCGCAAACCAGCGAACATACGATACTTAAAGGGTTATTTACAAACAACATCTCTGCGGCATCTTCAATATGCCCAGATAAAAAAAGCCGAATCATTTCGGGAATATCAGTTTTAATAGGACATCCCTGGAGCTGGCACAATGGTTTTTTACATTGCAGACAGCGCCGGGCTTCGTTAATAACGTGAACTGCCATAGCGTGCACCTCTTTGCGGATAATCAGCAATAAAATTTAACAGCTCTTGAATAAGAGAATCTTATATAGTATTCGTGTTCTGCGGCGATTTACCTTTTTTGCGGAAAAAGTTTTCATATCTTAGTGCTGATAGATACAAAAAGGACTGACGCGTCATGACATCAGCCCTTTTATGTCCGTTATAAATTTCACATGAATATGTCGCCGGGAAACAAGCTGCCGACATCATCCGCGCGATAAAATTGAAGCAAACTCGTGGCCTGTGCTTTATCGGCTTCTCGTTTCATGGCTTTGGTCAACCGCCGTTGGAGAAAGCTTTTTTCCACTGGGCGCATAGCTTTGATTTTTAACCGCGCGGAACGGTTAAGACTGCCGCTGTATACTTTATCGCCAACGCCACGAGAGATCAAAGAAATTTTTCCTTTCTGTTCCCAAGGTTCCAAAAACGACTGGCCTTCAACGATCACACCGTCGACAGGAACACGTTCGCCTGGATATATAAGGAGCGTATCACCTGGACGCACATTTACTGTTTCCACCCAGTGTTCTTCTCCGCCAGAGAGAACAAAGGCATGTGTTGGCAATTCACTGGGCATTGAAACGGCTCCAGTAAAACCTTTCCATAATTTTTCCCACAGCATTTTCATTGTTTGCCTCCTGTGCGGAAATTTTCTTTCTACCGCCATTATACCTATAGGGGTATAAGTTTGTCAAGAAGATAAAAGAAAAACCAGTTAAATTTTTAACTGGTTTCGAAAGAAATTCTATAAACTGGTGAGAAATTGTCTCTTTTACCGCATATTGGCAAAGCGTTCTACGGCGGTCGTGAAATTGGCGATTGTCTGTTCGGCGTTGCCATGCTCGATGCCGTCTTTGACACAATGCTGAATATGTCCTTCCAAAATAACCTGCCCGCATTTATGCAGCGCGGACTTCGCTGCATTGATTTGAGAAAGAATATCCTCACAAGGAATATCTTGATCAATCATGCGTTCGATCGCCTGGACCTGTCCGGCGATCTTTTTCAGCCGCCGGTGCAAATTTTCTGCATCCATACATTGTTTCATTTACTGATGCACCTCCGTGATATGGTTTGGTTTGCTTTGTGATTATTTCATCTCTGTGCAGGGGATGTAATAAACATTGCGTCGCCAAAGGAAAAAAAGCGATACCTGTCTCGAACAGCCTGACGATAGGCCTGCAAAACAAAATCACGGCCGGCAAACGCGCTGATCAGCATAATGAGCGTAGATTTTGGCAGATGAAAATTTGTGACGACCGCGTCGACAATCTTAAATTCATAACCCGGATAAATAAAAATTTCTGTCCAACCGGATTTCCCGACGATGTCATTTTTTTTGTTTGCTGCGGCTTCCAATGTCCGTATAGAGGTCGTCCCCACAGCGATGACCCGATGTCCCGAAGCCTTTGTCTCACGGACAAGCCGTGCAGTTTCTTCACTGATCGAATAATATTCCCGGTGCATGGTATGATCTTCAATTCGTTCCGTTTTAACGGGCCGGAAGGTCCCCAACCCAACGTGAAGGGTCAAAAAACCAAGGTTCACGCCGTATTTTTTAAGTTGTTCCATCTGTTCCCGGGTGAAGTGAAGACCTGCAGTTGGAGCGGCAGCAGATCCAGATTCCCGGTTATAAACCGTCTGATAACGTTCCCGATCTGTCAATTTTTCATGAATATAAGGCGGCAGCGGCGTTTCGCCCAACCTATCCAAAATTTCTGCGAAATTCCCTGCATAATTAAATCGTATCAGACGCCCGCCAAAATCTGTTACCTCAATAATTTCGCCCATAAGTTCTTGACCAAAGCGGATAGTCGTGCCGGGAAGAGCTTTTTTACCGGGCTGCACAAGGGTCTCCCAGATATTTTCCTTTACGCAACGAAGCAGAAACACTTCGACGCGTCCGCCAGTCGGCTGTCGGTGACCAATCAAACGAGCCGGCATAACCCGTGTGTCATTGAAAATCAGTGTGTCTCCCGGCTCTAAAAACTGTTGCAGGTCGGAAAAACGGTAATTGGCGATCGTTTGCTTTCCAGGATCCAGCACCATAAGCCGCGACGAGTTTCGTGGTTCGATTGGCGTCTGTGCGATTAATTCTTCCGGTAGCTCATAATCAAATTCCGTGAGTAGCATTCATATATTTCCTCGATCAATACAGTTTTGTGATCTCAATATTCGTATAATAGTGATGTAAAATAGTCCGATAATCGTTTTTCGCCGCCATTGCATAAGCGCCCCACTGCGAAAGCCCTAATCCATGCCCCCGCCCCCAGCCGTCAAAAAGCAGCGCTTCGGACGATTTCCCTTTAAATTCAATTTTACCGTTACGGTTCGGCCCCTCTGTCGAGCCGTTTTTATAGCGAATATCAAAGCGCGTACCCGGTAAGCCAAACATCCAGCGCAATTTTGGCCCGGGAATATCAACCGTTCGCAAGGTTCCAACGAAACGAACCTGGCGAACCCGTCCCGACCGATAACGGTCAGGTGTTTCATCTCTGCGCTCCTCATTCAGCGGCGATAATTCCACGCGTTTCAGATTGCCAATATCAAATCCGTATTCACGAAGCGCCGCCGTCACTTCAGCCGGTGAAAACGTCAATTGCCAGTGGTAGGCCGCAGCATACGTCGATTTATCCTGAACCGGTTTAAGATAAGGAACGGGATCTCCGCCGACTTCTTCATTGCCCGCGGTCCAGCCGCCGGCAGAAGCATGAAAGGCCGCATAAATCGGCTTTCCAGCGTACATCATGACTTCCCCGCGCGTCGCCGAGACAGCGGTCAGTGCCGCCTTACTTTCCGCTCCGATTCCGTCGTAGACCTGGCAATGGGTGTCATTACAGACATCAAAACCGTCTTTTTCATGACGGCCAAGGGAGTAAAGAGCAAAAGTACGCGCCGCTACCGCCTGCGCCTGCAAGGCCTGTGGCGGCCAATCGCTTCCCATCTCAGCACCGAGAACGCCTGCCACATAATCGTCTAATTTAACATTATTTATAACGGTAATAGCGCCGTCATTTATAATGAGAGAAAAATCCCCCCGATATTTAGCTCCGTTATAGGAGAGTACAAAAGAGGAGCGCGGATTAGGCGTTTTGATGACCAGAGTTTTCGCTGAAACCGGCTTTCCGTTCAAAACGAATTGACGGCCGTTCATCGTAACGGTCAGTTGCGTATTACCAGCAAGCTTTTCCAGCCCCTGCCCGCTCGTGCCATCACGCACTACATAATCTCCCGGAGACGAAAATACTGCGGCTTCTTGCCCTGTCGCCAACCCTACGCGAATAACCGGTTCTGATTCCGCTTGTTTTGGGGCCACTCCCAACGCCATCGTTTTATCCTCAGGCAATGTTTTATTAGGGGTTGCTCCGGCCGAATGCGGCAAAATCCAAGCGCTTATTATAAACGATATAATTCCTAAAATGCCGCAAATTTTCTGTAAATATCTCACTGCTGCCGCCTCCTGTCAAATAAACGTGACTTTTCGTTTCATTTTATACCGCGTTAGCGGTTCCGTCAATCAACTCCAGCTTTTTAAGAGTTGAGGCTCAAAGGCATCGTTAACGCCGCAGGACATAGGATATTCTACCCGTTCTAAACAAAGTCCGTGCGCTGGAGCCGTAGGACTCGCCAACGATCGATCGCGCGCCGCCATGATTTCTGCGAACTCATCCGGTGTTTTTATACCCAATCCGACATCAACCAGCGTCCCTATCAAATTACGCACCATATGATAAAGAAATCCATTGGCGCAAAACCGAAAAAGAATGGTATCGCCTTCCACATTTACTGTTGCCGTTTCCATTGTCCGGACAGGCGTCATTGGCGCTCCCCCCGCCGCTCGAAACGACGAAAAATCATGTTTTCCAAGCAGCTGGAGCAGTGCTGCCGCCATAGGCTTAATTCGCAAATTTCGGCGAATATACCAAGCGTATCGTCCCCTAAAAGGATCACCGGCCGTCCCTTGTAAAATTCGATAAGTATACGTTTTTTTCTTTGCGCTGTGGAGGGCGCTAAAATCAGGATCCGCTTCGAAAGCCTGCCGCACGACGATATCCGAAGGAAACAGACCTTCCGCCGCCCGAACGATACGTTCAGTGGGGATCGTTCCATCTGTAAAGAAATTAACGACTTGGCCTCTCGCATGTACACCGGCATCCGTGCGTCCCGCCGCTGCCAGTTCAATAGGTTCCCCAAATAGTAATTCCAGCTTTTCCTCTAAAATATTCTGTACAGCTACAATTGGCGGCGTCTGTCGCTGAAACCCATGATAGACTGTCCCGTCGTAAGCCACGAGCAACGCGATATTACGCCGTCGCGCCTTCATCATCATCTTATGTTTCTGTCGCATCAGATCCCTACCACTTTCATCGTCCCCAGCGCCGCTAAAAACACCGCGATCCCCGCCGCCGCCCAATAATCGCGCCGGGTGACACGAAGCTCCTTCATCCGGGTCCTTCCCTCGCCGCCGCGATAGCAGCGCGCTTCCATCGCCATCGCCAACTCATCCGCGCGTCGAAACGCCGAGATAAAAAGCGGCACTAAAACTGGCATTAGACTGTACAGCCGGCGAAGAAGATTACCCGAAGAAAAATCCGACCCACGCGCTTGCTGTGCCTTCATAATCTTATCCGTCTCTTCAATCAGCGTCGGCACAAAACGCAACGCAATTGTCATCATCATCGCCAGTTCATGCGCCGGCACGCCAATCAATCGCAAAGGTTTTAAAAGGTATTCCATAGCGTCAGTAAGCGCCAACGGCGACGTAGTAAACGTCAGCAGCGATGATAAAAGAATCAAAAGAACCAATCGCAGACAGAGAAAAAAACCTTTCGCCAGTCCTTCATAAGTCAGTTCAAAAATCCACACCTTTGCCATCGGTTCCCCCGGCGTTCCTCCCCAATGAATAAGAAACGTAAACGCCAATATCCACCACAGCGGTCGAAGCGATTTTAGCAGCGTGACGAAAGGAGTCCCCGAAGAAAGCGCTATTCCTAGCGTTAGCAGGGACAGTGCTGTATACGCGCCAGGCGTATCAAAAATAAAAATAGCCCCAACCAAGAAAAATAACAAAATTACCTTTACGCGGGGATCCAGACGATGCAAGAAGGATTGCCCGGGGAAAAACTGTCCTATCGTTATATCTGTCAACATTGTCCGCCACCTCGCTTCCGTAAAGCCCTAATGATTCGTTGAGCCGTTTCTTCAGCAGTAAAAGCGTCCGTATTGACCGCCAAGCCGCGTTGCTGTAATTTTTCTAGCAAGGTCACCGTTTCTGGTTCCTCCAGCCCAGCGGTTCCCAAGGCTAATTTTTCTTGAAACGCTTCGCGAGGCGGCGCGTCTAAAAGCACCCGTCCTTCGTGCATAAATATGACCCGATCGGCCAGACGCGCAATATCGTCCATATTATGGGAAACGAAAATCACCGTCATTTTCTTTTCCCGATGGAGCCGGACAATCCGTTGCAGGAGATCATCACGCCCCCGCGGATCAAGGCCTGCCGTCGGCTCGTCCAACACCAGATATTTCGGTTCCATCGCCAGGACCCCGGCGATCGCCGCCCGCCGCTTTTGTCCCCCACTCAACTGAAAGGGCGAGCGCTCCCGATAAGTATCGTAATCTAAACGTACTAGCTCCATCGCCCGCCGTACCCGCCGGGCGATTTCTTCCGCTGAAAGGCCTAGATTCTTTGGACCAAACGCGATATCTTCTTCCACAGTTTCTTCAAAGAGCTGATGTTCTGGATATTGAAAAACCATGCCTACGCGACGGCGCGCCGTTATAGCTGTTTTGTCTTTGGCAGCTAAATCCTGTCCGTCAACCATCACACTTCCCTGCGTGGGGTGAAGAATCCCATTCAAATGCTGCACCAAGGTCGATTTTCCCGAACCGGTATGCCCCGCGATCGCTGTCAATACGCCTTCCTCAATCGTCAACGTGATCTTAGAAAGCGCCGTTCTTTCAAATGCAGTTTGGGGCATGTAGGTGTATGTTACTTGGTTTACTTCTATTGACATAACGCCGCCACCAGTTCCTCATCCGTTATAATGTCTTCGGGTAAACAAATCCCCTGGCGGCGCAACCGCCACGCGATTTCCGCTGCCAGCGGCACATCTAACCCACGTTTTTTCATGCGTTCTACTTGTCGAAAAATATCTCGTGGCGGTCCGTCTTCAACCAGCTCACCTTTTTCCATTACCAATATACGGTCGGCAGCCGCCGCTTCTTCCATAAAATGCGTAATGTAAACGATCGTTAGCCCTGCGCGGCGATGCAGATCCATTACCGTAGCCAGGACCTCTTTGCGCCCCGCCGGATCAAGCATCGCCGTCGGCTCATCAAGCACCAGGCAGCGCGTTCGCATCGCCAGCGCGCCGGCAATCGCCACCCGTTGTTTCTGCCCTCCGGACAAAAGATGCGGGGCAAAATTCCGAAACTCAGTCATACCGACCGCCGCTAAGGCTTCTTCAACCCGGAAACGTATTTCAGCCGCAGGAACGCCTAAATTTTCCGGCCCGAAAGCCACATCCTCCTCTACCACTGCGGCGATAATCTGATTATCCGGATTCTGGAATACCATGCTTACTTGCTGACGGATATCCCAAAGATGCTCCGTTTCTTTAGTATCCATGCCGTCAATACGGCACACCCCTTCGTCTGGCGTTAAAATAGCGTTCAAATGCTTCGCCAGCGTCGACTTTCCGGAACCGTTTGTCCCCAGCACCGCCACAAATTCTCCCGCTGTGATAGAAAGGTTCAGATGAAAAAGCGCCGCCTTCTCGTTCTCATCTTTTTGCCCTGTATGATATACATGGCTTAAGTTTTCTATTTCGATAAATGCCAACGTCTTATCCCCCAACTCCGCATAAAAAGAGCGTCGCTTTTGCGACATCCTCATTATACACGGCTTGGATCGTCAACGCAATCGACAAAGCCTGTTTACAATAATTTTTCTATTCTACCTCTTATATTTGTCATATTGTGTAACAAACCCACACATTAGCGCAAATAGCACGGCAAATATTTAGTGGTAAACCGAACATATATGTGATATAATATTGCCAAATAAATCCAAATTCATTTGCTTTTATTGCCGAGGTGTTGAATATGCTGCAAAAACGTCGCCATAACCAATCTGCCGAAGAACGTCGAATGAGTATTTATAAGTTTATTAAAGAATTTTTGCTGGATCGTGGCTATCCGCCTTCCGTACGAGAAATTGGGCAAGCTGTAGGTCTGAAATCAAGCTCGACCGTACATACCTACCTTGATCAGATGGAAGAACGCGGCCTTATCCGCCGTGATCCTACGAAACCGAGAGCGATCGATCTGCTGGAAGAAAAACCATGGAGCCGTACTCTGTCTGTCCCTTTAGTGGGGACGGTCGCCGCCGGCGTTCCTATCTTTGCCGAAGAAAACATCGAAGAAGTTTTCTCTTTTCCTGCTAATCTCCTGGGAACGCGGGAGGAAACCTTTATGCTGAAGGTTCAGGGCGACAGCATGATCAATATCGGTATTTTTGACGGCGATTATATTATGGTGCAGCAGCAAGATACAGCGAATCCCGGTGAAGTTGTCGTCGCTTTGGTCAACGGGGACACTGCTACCGTCAAACGCTTTTTCCCGGAAAAAGATTGCGTACGCCTGCAGCCGGAAAATGATTCCATGGAACCGTTTTATGAACGGGATGTCCAGATTTTAGGCAAAGTAATCGGTGTCTACCGACAGATGTAACAATCAACCTTAAAACCCATAAAAACAGCGGCTTAAAGGATATTAGCCTCCTAAGCCGCTGTTTTTATGAAAAAAATTATTTTTCTATTTTTTGAATTTCCTGCGCTGCGCCAAATATGCCAAGAACCGCGTGTTCAAAGGTTAACCCGCCCTGTAAGTAAACGTTATACGGCGGACGCATTGGTCCATCAGCGCTCAACTCGATGGAGGCGCCTTGAACGAAGGTTCCCGCCGCCATAATGACTTGATCCGCATAGCCTGGCATATCCCACGGTTCCGGCGCGGCAAAAGAATCGACCGGAGAATATTTTTGGATCCCTCCGCAGAACGCTTTCAGTTTTTCCGGCGTTCCCAACTCAATCGCTTGAATAATATCGCCGCGGCGTTCTAAAGGACCTGGCGAAACCGTATATCCCAGCTTGTGAAAAACGCCCGCAGCAAAAATCGCTCCCTTAAGCGCCTGTGATACGACGTGCGGTGCTAAAAACACCCCTTCAAACAAGAGCCGGTTATTTGCCAGAGAAGCTCCCAGCTCAGATCCTATCCCCGGCGCAGTCAAACGATAGGAAGCCAACTCAACCAGCGATGCTTTCCCTGCAATATAACCGCCTGTCGGAGTAATGCCTCCGCCGGGATTCTTGATCAGGGAACCGGCGATAACATCCGCGCCTGCCTCGGTTGGTTCCCGCGTATCGACAAATTCACCATAGCAATTATCGACAAAGCAGATGCAATTCGGATTGATCGCTTTTATAATTTGACAGGCTTGCGAAATATCGGTCAATGTGAGCGGAGGACGCAAGCTATACCCACGAGAGCGTTGCAGTAATGCCACTTTTGTTTGGCGTGTGACAGCCTTTCTCAGAGCGGAAAAATCAATTTTCCCCGCGCATAGTGCTACTTCATTATAACGGACGCCAAACTCTTTCAGCGACCCCGAACAGGGATGAGCATAGCCGATCACAGTCTGCATCGTATCATAAGGAGCGCCGGTAACCGACAACAATTCATCGCCAGGCCGTAAAATGCCAAACAAGACCGTAGCTAAAGCATGCGTTCCTGAAACAAACTGCGTCCGAACGAGCGCCTTTTCCGCCCCAAACACGGCGGCGTACAGCTCATCCAGTTTTTGTCGGCCGATATCGTCATACGCATAACCAAAAGTTGTGGTGAAATGAGCCTCCGAAACACGCGCTTCTCGCATAGCGGTTAAAACCTTTAACGTATTTGTTTCCGCCGTTTCCTCTATTTCATAAAAAAGAGGCTGTGCCTCTTTTAGCACCGCCTGTTTTATTTCCGCGAATGTTTGTAAAGATGCCAAAATATATCCCCTTCCCACTTCATGAAGTGCGATTTATAAGGTTAGTGATATGCTTCAAAGTAATGGATAAAGAGCCGTCGGCTGCCTTATTGAACTCCATATATTCGGTATTGTCAAAATATTCGACAGGGACGGTCAATTCTATTCCCGTATCCGTTTTTAGTCTATGATGAAGCAGCTTTTTTAACGCCGCGTTTTTATCGATGATAATTGGCTGCATTTTATCGAACCCCGCCGACTGCAACTCTTTTTCCATGCTGACCTGCATTGATGGATTCTGGGAAAAAACGGCCTGTCCTACCGCGATCGGATCTAAAGAGCCATTTTGCTCCATTTCCTCCGCAATGGCCGTCTTTACTAATGCTGCCGTTCGGATAGGATCCGTTCCGAACGCTTCGGCCACTTTCCCGGCCGTTTTCTGAATCGTTTGAATCGCTTCCCGCGGCGACGGTGAAGGATCACATTCCAGCAAAACCTCTGCTAAGGCAAGTAGAGAATTACCGTCAATAGTACAGCGCTTCGCCGACAGCAAAACGTCAAAGGCCGACGTGTCGATGAAAGCGAATTCATCAAAGCTCTGCGCCGGTGAAGGTAAAAGCGCCATCGCATTTTGAATTGTCGTACATATTCCGCCTCCAGGCGTCGATATAACCTGATGAACGACACCGGTATGGTTTGCGCTGCGAAGAAGCGCGACTTGCCGGTCGCCATCCACAGTCAAATCGCAGATAAAGAGATCCGAAGCCGGCATATCCTGAGCCTGTACCAATATATCATACCAATCAGAAGCAATTTTCCCAGAAAACGCGATAAAATCCATCTTACCTTTCAGATATTCTTGGAGAAGCGATTGAAAACCGCTGTTTTGATAGAAATGTCCTCGTTTCGCAGATGGTTTTCGTAAACATTTTTCAATATGCGGCAATAAAAAAGTAGTTGTGAAGGAATCTAACGGTAATTCAACGGATGAAAGAATCTTTTGCTGATGTTCGGTATCCAGTAGATGCAGCACAGCTCTTTCAATGACGATCATTATCTTCTTTCGACACTCCTTTCCAAATCTTGCGCAACCGGTCGGTCAGATGTTCTGTCAGACACTTTTCCAACTCCGTTAAATTTGCGGAATCAAATTCATAACAAATTTCCGGAATGCCATCGACGCGAGCTTCTCCGAAAAAATCATCACGGAATACGTTGTAGTATATGACAAAACTGCTATTAGCAGAAAAAGCCTCATAATCTAAAATAATATACGAACCATTTGTAATGCGAAGCGGCTGGGAAGGTTCAATAAATAAGGAAAAACCTTCCAATTCAGGCGGCAGTAGCGCAGCATAATCCCAATCCGTAATATTGGTACTTTTCACAAGCGAACTAATCGTTTGCGGATCGAAGCGAAGCAGCCGCAGCAGAATTTTTTCGAATTTTTCTTTGAGCAGCACTTCGAAATCCGTCAAATTCTCCGCAATACATTCGATCAAACAAAATTCCAACAGGCCCACACGTTCCCGCAGTTTATACTCATTCGTTTCCGCATGGTAATAAGCGATGACGCTTCGATGAATCGATTCGTTAACATAGCGATAGAGATTATAAACATCATCTTCGATGGAGCGCTCTGTCGTCAGCTTAAATCCGTGCCATTCTTCCGGAAGCGCTTTCATATACGCCCACCCGGCAATGTCCTTATCCACTTTTTCTTTTAGATCCGCCTTCATATACGCTTCATCCTATCGCCGCCATTGCATATTTATCTGCAATGAGCAAATTTTTATTTTAAAAGCAAACGATAGTATTTTTTCTTTCCTTTTTTTACCAGCACTGCACCATCAGAAAAAGCCTCCGGTAGTAAGACGTAATCAACATCGGTTATCTTATCGTTATTTAGCGACAAGCCGTTTTGCTGGATAAGACGACGCCCTTCGCTTTTGGAGGTGATTACGCCGGTCTCAGCCAAAATGTCCAGCAGTTTTCGTCCCATATCCGGCAGCTCAATGGCTGCCGACGGCATTTCGTCCGCTTGTCCCTTCCCGGCAAACAGTGCTTTTGCCGCCGCCTGCGCGCGCTCTGCTTCATCTTCTCCGTGTACCAGCTTCGTCACTTCATACGCCAGGATTTCTTTTGCCTCGTTTATCTGCGCATCCTTTAAGGCGCCCAGACGCCGCACCTCGTCTAACGGCAAGAACGTGAGGAGCGCTAAGCACTTTTCAACGTCGCTATCGTCCACGTTCCGCCAATATTGATAAAAATCATACGGCGGCGTTTTTTCCGGATCGAGCCAAAGAGCTCCGCTCGCTGTTTTTCCCATCTTCTTTCCATCGCTTTTTGTCAACAGTCGGAACGTCAGGCCGTAAACCGGCTGGCTTTCAATCCTGCGGTTCAACTCTACCCCGGCAATGATATTCGACCACTGGTCGTCGCCGCCCATTTGCAGACGGCATCCGTAACGGCGGCGCAGTTCAAGAAAATCATACGCCTGCATGACCATATAATTAAATTCTAAAAACGTCAAACCTTGCTCCCAGCGCTGCTTGTAGCACTCCGCCGCCAGCATACGGTTTACGGAAAAATGCGCGCCTACTTCGCGCAGAAGATCAATATAGTTCAACCGCCGCAGCCAGTCCCCGTTATTGACGAGTAAGGCTCGTCCCTCAGAAAAGTCAATAAAGCGCGCCATCTGCTTTTTAAAGCACTCGCAATTATGGGCAATCCTTTCATCTGTCATCATCTGACGCATATCGGTACGCCCTGATGGATCACCTACCGTCCCTGTTCCCCCGCCGACAAGACAAATCGGCCGGTGACCGGCACGCTGCATGTGCGCCATTCCCATCAAGGCGATAAAATGACCGGCATGCAGGCTGTCCGCCGTGGGGTCGAAGCCAATATAAAAGGTCACCGTTTCCTCCGCTAAAAGGCGGCGTAATTCTTCTTCATTTGTGCATTGCGCGATGAATCCGCGCTCACTTAATGTATCATAGACGTTTTCTGCCATCCATCCCCGGCTCCCTTATTCATAGAATCACTTAATTTCTGCCTTTACCCCTATTGTCGTTCATGCTCGGCGCTGGTGCGGGAGTCGCCGCTGGCGTCGACCGCCCTTCGTTGGCGCTGTCTGTATTGGGCGCTGAATCAGGCGACGGGATACTATTCTCTGTTTTGTCTGCCTTGCCGGTCTTGCCTTCATTTTTGCTCGGCTTTGCCGACGGATTGTTTTCCTTATCGTTTCGATTCGTCGCCGGCGTTCGGGTTTTATTTTCCTCGCGCAGTTCCGGCATCGCATCGTGCCGGCTCCCGCTCGCACCCTCAAAAGAATGAACCGGCATTTCGGCGACGGCGGCGATCATGAAATCATGCCAAATCGTAGCGGGAAGATTTCCCCCCGTCATGCCGCCAAGATCTGTATTATCGTCACAGCCTACCCATACTCCAGCCACGAGATCCGGTGTGTAGCCGACGAACCAAGCGTCAAGATAATCGCTGGTCGTTCCCGTCTTGCCTGCAGCAGGACGCCCGATGTTCGCTCCTGTACCTGTCCCTCGGTTGACGACGCCCTGCAGCATATCGGTCAACTCGGCGGCGCTTGTCTCACTGACGACTTGCCGCTCTTTCGGTTTTGCTTGTTCCAAAACTTTGCCGTTTCGATCTAATACCTTCAGGATAGCGATCGGCTCCACATGAACGCCTCCATTGGCAAACGTCCCATAGGCGCTCGTCAGTTCCAGCGGTGTTACGCCTTTCGTTAAGCCGCCCAAAGCCGTCGCCAAATTGCGGTCATTTTGCGGTCCGTCCAGGACGAAGGTTGAAATGCCCATTTCCTGCGCGTAATAGATCGGCTTATCGATACCAATCTTCTGGGCGATTTTAACGGTTGGTACATTCAGCGAAAATTCGGCGACGGTGCGCAGCGTTACCTTGCCATTATAATTTCGATTATAATTTTCCGGCTCCCAGTCCCCGATCTTAATCGGGCTGTCCTCAATGACGGTCGATGGAGAAAATTTATTTTCCAGCGCGGCGATAAAAACAAACGGTTTAAACGCGGAACCTGGTTGACGTTCCGCCATCGTCGCCCGATTGAACTGATCCGTGCCTCGTCCGCCGACCATTGCCTTGATCTGTCCTGTATGTGGATCGATCGCCACCAACGCCCCCTGCGGCTGCTCAATGCCGTTTGCTGTTTCCTCGTAAAGCGGCAAATCAAGCATAGCATTTTCCGCGGCGCGTTGCATTTCCATATCGATTGTTGTATAAATCTTCAGCCCTTCTTTATAAACGGCATCCGCGCCGTAACGATCAATGAGCGTCTGCGTAACATAATCAATAAAATAGGAAGCGCCGTTTATTCCATTAGGTTTGACCGGCTTTATTAGCTTCAGATCAGCTTTTTTCAGTTCCCGCGCCGTCGCGTTGTCAATATAATGATATTTACTCATCTGATCCAGAACGGTTGCTTTACGAGCCTGCGCTGCCGCCAGATTATTAAACGGTGAATAATAGTTTGGACTTTGGGGAATTCCCGCCAACATAGCGCATTCGTTCAGATCCAGATCGCTGACATCCTTGCCAAAATAAGTCTTAGCGGCTGCCTGTACCCCGTAAGCACCCTGCCCAAAATAAATCTGATTTAGATAAAATTCCAAAATCTCCTGCTTTGTGTATTCTCGTTCCAGCTGCAGCGCCAGAAACATCTCCTGCACTTTACGGCGCAGCGTCCGATCCTGCGTAAGGTAAGCGTTCCGCGCCAATTGCTGGGTGATTGTCGAGCCGCCTTCCGCCACGCCGCCGCCGGAAATGTTCGCCCACAGCGCGCGCAGGATCCCGCGTGGATCAATGCCGGAATGTTCGTAAAAGCGCGCGTCTTCAACAGCGATAAACGCGTTTTGCAAATCTTTCGGCACTTGAGCCAGTTTAACAGGCACCCGGTTTTCTGTCGCATGAATATTCGCGATCTCATTGCCATTAACATCGTATATCTGTGACGATGACGCAGGCTGAAGATCGTCAACCAGATTCGGCTTCGTATTCATGCTGGCGGTCAAAAAGCCACAGCCGATTCCCGTCAGCATAACGATTACGACGATAATAAATCCCAAAACAATCCGCCCGCCACCGCTTGTTTTTTTTCGTGACTTTTTTGTTGGACGGGCCGTCGTTGTCCGCCTGGCCGCGCCAGCACGCTTATCCATGGAAATCCCCCTTATAATGAGCCTGCCATCATTCTATCACATCTTACCGATTTGTGCCGATGATTTTTCTCGTCTGCCGACTTAGCGATAAAATTTATCGCAAATCTACCAGCGTCGCCCCAGTTCCGCCACTCGTAATATCGGCGAAGTTAAACCCCTGAACGCTTTTATGCCGCTGCAGATAGGCGTGAATGCCTTTTCGCAAGGCGCCGGTTCCCTTTCCGTGAATAATCAAAACCTGTTTCAGTCCGGCCAGTGCCGCATCGTCGAGAAATTTTCCCACAATCTGCTCTCCTTCATCGACCATCAGCCCTCGAATATCAATTTCGCGAGTGACGGACGCTGTCTTTTTCAGAAACACCTTCGCCGTATTCTGCTTTGGCGCGGGCATCTCATTTTCTCTTTGAGCGTGGCTCACAAAGCGGCAATCCGCACTTTTTAAGCTCGTTTTCAGGCTGCCCAGCTGAAGCTCTAATTCCTTCCCGCGAATTTCTGTCACTGTCCCTTTTTGATCGAGTGACGGAACATAAACGGTATCACCGATTCGAAGTACCGCCAGATCAATCTTCTCTCGATAATCAGAATTGGATAAAAATTCAGGACGCATATCGTCGGCCGCATTTTGAAGGCGTTTCCGGACAGTCTGAACGACCTCTTGTCGCTTCTTCGCACCTTGATCGTTAAACTGTTCTTTAAGCGCCCGAATCACTTCTTCCGATTCCCGCTTGGCCCGGCGGATCATGGCAGAGCTCTCGCTACGCGCCTGACGCAGAACGGCGGTCTTTTTCTCTGTCAGCTCCCGCTTCATTTTTTCCAGCTTTTCTTCCAACCGAGCGGCGCGCTGTCGCTGCTCCGCAATCTCCACATTTTGCCGCTCATAGGCTAGTTTTTCTTTTTCCAAGGCGTTTATTACTTGTTCAAACTGCGCATGGTCAGCTTGAATAAGCTCCTTTGCCCTAAGTACCAGCGAACGTGCCAGTCCCAGCCGGGTACTGATAGCAAACGCGTTGCTGGCGCCGGGCAGGCCGATGAGGAGCCGATAGGTCGGCTGCAAGGTATCGATATCGAACTCCACGCAGGCGTTCTCGACGCCCTCCTGTGCATAGGCGAAGGTTTTCAGCGCCGAATAATGGGTTGTTGCCACTACACTGGCGTTGATCTGCCGCAGTTTCTCCAGTATCGCCATGGCCAACGCGGCGCCTTCCTCCGGATCGGTTCCAGCGCCGATCTCGTCCAAAAGAAGCAGGTCATTTTCTTCAATCTCGTCCAAAATTTTCACGATATGTTTCATATGCGCGGAAAAGGTGCTGAGGCTTTGCTCGATACTCTGTTCGTCGCCAATATCGGCGTAAATTTTTCGGTAGACGGACAATTCCGCCTCCCGCGCGGCAGGAATGAAACAGCCGGACTGCACCATCAACGAGAGCAGTCCCAGCGTTTTCATGCTGACCGTCTTGCCGCCGGTATTTGGTCCCGTAACCAGCAGCATACGATATTTTTCCCCTAAAAGGAGATCGATAGGCACTACTTGATCCGCCGGAAGAAGCGGATGACGTGCCTGTTTCAAAATCGTCCGCCCTGCCGTATTCAAAAGCGGCCGGACCGCTCGCAGACGACGGGCCAGCTTCGCTTTGGCAAACGTAAAGTCAAGGCGGGCGAGGATTTCCATATTCGCCAGCAGGACATCGCCGCTTGCCGCGATCTCAGCGGATAATCCCCGTAAAATCCGCGCCGTTTCCTGCTGCTCTGCCAGGGCAAGCTTTTTCGCCTCGTTATTCAGCTCGACCACCGTCATCGGTTCAATGAAAAGGGTCGCCCCCGTCGCCGACTGATCGTGAATGATCCCCGGAAACGCCTGTCGATATTCCTGCTTCACGGGAATAACATAGCGATTTTCCCGCAGGGTAATGATAGCGTCTTGAAACATCTTTTTATATTCCGGGGCGTGTAGTACCGACTGTAGAAAGTCTTTAATCTTGTGTTGGGCGGATCGTATCCCTCTCCGTATACGTAAAAGTTCCAGCGTCGCGTTGTCACGAACAACGCCATGCTCGTCGAAAATATTGTCCAGATTACGCTCTAACTGTCCCTGAATCTCAATATTTCTTCCCCATTCTTTCAGAATTGGCGCCTCTAAAGAAAGCTCCTTAAAAAACCGTTTGACTTGGCGCATAGCATAGAGTGTTTCCCGAACCGCGAGCATATCCTCTATCTCTAAGAGCGCGCCCTTTTTCGCAGTTTCCAGTGCCCGGCGGATATCGTGGAACCCGCCTAAAGGGAGCGTGGCGACGTTCAAAACTTCTGTCGCCTGCGCCGTTTCCTCCAACCAAGCCTGTATTTCCTCAAGATCGGCTGAAGGCGTCAGGCGTCCCGCCATTTCCCTGCCCAAAGAGGAGCTCGCCTCTTCTTGTAACATCGCCTGTATTTTATCGTATTCTAGAATTCGCCTTAAAACCTCATTCATAATCCGTCTCTTTCATAAAACGCCGCGAAAATAGTGACCGCGTGTAAAATTCGTTCCTTCCATCCGCTGACATCGCTCTTCTGCTTCACCGCTCAGAGAGTCGTCATAGAGCATAAATTCATGATACCGCCGTATTTGTTCAGTTAGTTCGCCGCCGCTATAATATCGCCCTTCAATCCGTATACGATCGACACCTAACGCCGCAAATCGTCCAACATGCAACAACATACTCAACGGCTGAGAATTAAGAATATGCATTTGACAAGAGCCGTCCATGACTAAAGGAAATTTCGCATCTTTCCGATCCTTAAGAAAATACCGCTGTTTTTCACATGGCGCTGAGCATTTATGCGTTCCCTTTTCTCCCAGGAAACTCCCTACCGCGCAGTACGCGGCAACCATAAGCTCCAGATAGCCGCCGGCGATCGCTTCCAAAGGAAGCGGGCTGTATGCGGCCAGCGCCTCAATCTGACGCAAATTTAATTCAGGCGAGAGCGTGATTCGCGTTACGCCCAGTTCTTTTAAGGCTGTGATGGCTTCAAGATTATAGGCGATGAGAGAAAAATCGTTTTGCACGGGAATATCGGTATATTCTCTGACCAAGGCGAGCGTCCCAATATTATGGACATTGATACCGTCGGCGGGAAAATTTTGAAACGCGCGCAATAGCTCCTTAAATTTCGGAACTTCATTTTCCCGCAAAATACGCGGCGTATTGAAATGAATGAGCCGTCCCCGTTGCCGCGCCAACTCCCATGCCGCTTGATAATCCACAGCCGCTAGACGTTGATGGCGATAGGAATCGCCGCCAAAAAGCAGTCCGTCCGCCCCTGCATCCAATGCCTGCCGCGCCGCCGCTAAAGAATCAACGCTGACCATCAATTTCGTTTCGGTCGCAGCCGCGCGGCGCACGCGAAGAGCCCTTGGAACCGGAAGCGAAGAAAGATCTGCCCGTGCGTATTTTTTTAGCCGCGCTTCATCTAACGCTTCAGACGCCCGGCGGCGCAAATCGTTTAGAACGCTCACCGGCACCATAACATCCGGCGCAATGTCGGCCGCAAACGCGTCGAGGCGATAAACGGTTGCCCCCAGGCGCGCGATCTGCTTTTCCGCCGCTTCCCGCGTCAGCGGTTTTTTCTCCGCCGCAGCGCCGATAAAATCAGACGCCGCCGTCCCCCGAAAGCCATCTGTCGTTATAAATTCGAGCGTAATCGGCTCGCCCACCACGGCCTTGAGATGCGCGCGGAGCGAAATTCGACGTACCGGCGCGCCAATTTTAAAGGTCTTTTGCGCCTCTTTCATCAGCGCCGCATCGTAAATTCGAAACAGGCGGTCATGCTCCTGTACGGTATGAGCCATGAAAAAACGCACCGTTTCTCCCGCCTTGCCGACGGGCAAAAGATTCCCCGCCGCGTCTTTTATCTCCGTCACGGTGACGGTCGTTCGGCCGCCCACCTTGATCCAAAAATCAATTTCGTCGCCGGGGCGTATCTCCTTGAACAGCTTCACGGTAACCATTCGCTCAGCTTTATCGTAACGAAGTACCCGCCCGACAAGCAGGCCGCGGTTATTCGGCTTACGATCGCTTATCATGGCTCGGCCTGGATCGTCCTTTAGATATGCTGTCGTAAAATCACGGTTAAATACCTGCGCCAGCGCTTGGAAATCCGCCTCGCTAAGATGCATATCCGCAGCTAAGAAAGCAGCATCAATCGCTCGCCGGTAGACGTCCGTGACAACCGCGACGTATTCCGGGCGCTTCATCCGTCCCTCGATTTTTAAAGAAGCGACGCCAGCCGCCATAAGCTCGGGCAAAATACCCGCCGTATTAAGATCCCGCGGCGACAGCAAAAATTGTCCGGCGCGCGTTCCCAGCATATCATTTCCCGCAGCGTCTACCAACGTGTAAGGAAGGCGACAGGGCTGCGCACAGCGTCCCCGATTCCCTGAGCGACCGCCGATCAAACTGCTCATCAAACATTGCCCCGAATAACAGACACACAGCGCCCCGTGAGCAAACACTTCGATCTCAGCGCGGCTATGGGAACAAATATAACGAATATCGTCAAGCGATAGCTCGCGGGCCAGTACTACGCGCGTAAATCCCAGATGTTCCAGCGCTAAAACTCCGGCCAGGTTGTGAACCGTCATCTGCGTACTGGCATGAAGCGGTAACGCCGGAACAATACGCCGCGCCAGACGAGCCGCCCCCAGATCCTGAACGAGAACGGCGTCCGCCCCCGCATTATAGAGAAAACGAAGATAATCCGACAGGTCTTTCATCTCCGCATCGTCAACGATAGTATTCACCGCGACGTGTACCGCTACACCGCGCAAATGAGCAAACCGTATCGCGTCCCCTAAACCGTCCGCCGTAAAATTTGCCGCGTAAGCACGGGCGCCGAACTTATCCCCCGCCAGATAGACCGCATCCGCTCCATTCTCCACTGCCGCGACAAGCGCCTCTTGGCTCCCTGCCGGAGCCAATAATTCTAACAATCCGTTTCCCCTCTTTTTCCACTACTTACGATTTTCAGCGTTTACCGTCCGCCGATTTTTCTCCGCTATCCTGCTTTGGTAAACGGTTCCGACGCGCTTCCATATACAACATGACGAGCGCGATCGTCGTCAAAATCGTCGCGAAAATGTAAAGAATCAGCGTTTCCATATCCATCTGTATGTTAAGCAAAATATTTTACCTCCCGCTTGCATCTCATGATGAAAAAACACTCACGCCCGTGAGTGCCTGTCACTTACGGCGCTTCTTCCGAAGATCCGCTGTCGAGCAGCGAGAGCTGCTCCGCCGCCTGTGTTTCTTCCAGCAAGAGCGGCGGCAGTGTAGGAAGCTCTTTTAGATCGCGCAACCCCAAGCACCGCAAAAAAGTATCGGTTGTCCCGTAAAGAATAGGTCGCCCAAGAACAGGTTTACGTCCGACCTCTTGGATCAGATCGCGCTCAATTAAGAGCGCCAAAACTTTCTCTACATGGACGCCGCGAATATGCTCAATCTCCTGTTTCGTGACCGGCTGGCGAAAAGCGACGATCGCCAGCGTCTCCATGGCCGGAACAGAAAGCCGCCGGTCGGCGGTCTGCGCCATCTTTTCGAGATAGGAAAAATATTCCGGTCGCGTTACCATTTGCCAGCCGCCCGCTGTTTCTCGAAGCTCTATGCCGCTACCGCGCTCTGCCAGCCGCTCCGCCTCCAAGGTAAGCAATTCTACGATATTTTCCTTATCTACCTTTAGAATTTCCGCCAAGCGCAGCGAGGAAATAGGATCACCGCTGGCGAATAGTACCGCTTCCAACGGCCCTAACATATCAGCCAAAAACATCCGTCCCATCCTCCGTATCCTCATTCTCGCTTGCGCCTGTTTCCCGAACCTCAATCATGATTGAATCAAATAGCGCGTCTTGGCGCGCCGCGATATATTTACGACGAATCAATTCCAACAAAGCCAAAAAATCAACGATCAACTCCGATCGTTGCACGGCCGGAAAAATTGCCGCAAACGACAAAGCTCCTTCTCTTTCTGCCAATCGTTTCATGAGCTTCATCATCTGTTCTTCGACCCGATACGTTTCATGCGCGACAATTACCTCGGGAATCGTCAGCTCTCGCCGCACGGCCAGCAGATTATGAAAGGCGTTCCACAATAGTTCTGTAGAGAGATTTTCCGGCGGCAGACGCCGAACGGGAATCGTCATCGGCGGGCGGACCGCGTGGAGACTTTCTCGCTCGACTAATTCTCTCAAGGCGACGCTAGCCTTTTTATACTGTTGATACGCCAAAATGCGCGCCACCAGCTCCTGCCGGGGATCTTCCGCCGCATTCTCATTCTCTTCTTTCGGTGGCTTTGGCAGCATCAGGCGGGACTTAATCAGAAGAAGCGTCGCTGCCATCACCAGAAATTCACTGGCCACTTCGATGTTGAATCGTTGGAATTTTTGCAGATATTCCATGTATTGCTGTGTTAAACTGGCCACTGGAATATCATAAATGTTAATTTTATTTTTTTCAATCAAGTGCATGAGAAGATCCATCGGGCCTTCAAAAGCCTCTAACTGAATTTTGTATACGTCCACCTTCAGCCCCGCTCTGATTACAGAAAAACGCTAAACACCGCGCCCCATATCGTCGCATAAAGCTGCATAATGAACTGCGACAGCGGGATCAGGATCGCGCCCAATACTGGCGTAACAAGAAAAATGATTAGAATGAGGAAGCTGTATCGTTCCAGTCCGGCAAGTCTATACTGCTGTTCAGGCGACAAAAAGGCCATTAAAACCCGCGAGCCGTCGAGCGGCGGAAGAGGAATCAGATTAAAAATCCCAAAATTGATATTATAAACGAGAATTAGCCATAAAACCGATTGAACCCCCGTCGAGAGTCGAATATGCATGACCTGCGTCAAAAACATGATAACCGCCATCGCGATAAAGGCGACAGCGAAATTCGCCCCAGGCCCCGCCAGTGCCACTAATACTTCGCCCCGGCGGCGATCACGAAAATTACTGGGGTTCACCATCACCGGCTTCGCCCAGCCAAACCGCGCCACCAATAGCATTAAAAGCCCGATCGGGTCGATATGCGCCAGCGGATTAAGCGTCAGACGCCCTGTCAGGCGCGGTGTAAAATCACCCATGGCCACCGCCACTCGGGCGTGGGCGTATTCATGAAGCGACATAGCGATGATCAGCCCTGGAAGCCCCGCTATCATATACATCAGATCAAACCCAAACATCAAATTCCTCCCTCTCTGGCACGCTTTTGGCGATCAAGCAGCAGAACCGCCGTTATCGTCTTACTGTCGATGATAGCGCCGCGGCTTATCCCCTCGACGGCTTCGGCCAGCGGCATTGTTACCGCATGAATGAATTCATCCTCATCCGGCGACTGTTTGCCCGGTGAAAGTTCGGTTGCCGCGTAAATATGGATCAGCTCGTTAGAAAAGCCGACCGTTGTCGCCAAAGTAAGCATTTTTTCGTAGTGTACGGCCGTGTAGCCGGTCTCCTCCTTCAGCTCCCGTTTCGCACAGGCCAAAGGATCTTCTCCTGGCACGTCGAGCTTCCCCGCCGGGATCTCCAGAGTGATTTGTTCAATCGGATAGCGATACTGCCGCACCAGAAGGATCCGGCCATCCGCGAAAAGCGGAATAACGGCGGCCGCGCCCGGATGCTTCACCCACTCCCGCGTCGCCTCATGCCCATCCGGCAGACGTACCGTATCCCGCTTCACATGGAGCAGACGTCCATCATATATTACTTCGCTATGAAGCCTCTTTTCCCACAAATCTTCGTCCATTATTTTCTCCTTTATTTCTGAAAACTGACCGTAACCGTCTGTTCCCCGTGGCTATCCCATATTAGCAAATCTTGGCCGCCCGCAGCGCTTTTTTCTTTGCCGCCGCGAAACGGAGCATTTCCCGCGCGTTGTCAAGGGAAGCGGCGCTCATATCCATGCCTGAAGCCATGCGAGCGATCTCTTTCACCTGTTCCGCTTCACTAAGTCTCTGAATCTTGGTCGTCGTCTTGCCTTTGCTTGAAGCCTTGCTTAAATAAAAGTGGCCGTCTGCCATGCAGGCGATTTGCGGCAGATGCGTAATACACAACACCTGCTTATGGACAGCCACAGCGGCGATACACTCAGCAACCATCTGCGCGGTCCTGCCGCCAATTCCGGTATCGATCTCGTCGAAAACCATACTGTCGGCCGACGATTCCCCCGCCGCCGCGACTGTCTTCACAGCCAGCGCGATCCGTGACAGCTCACCTCCGGAAGCCACTTTCGCCAAAGGTTTCTCGTCTTCCCCCGCGTTAGCGGAAAAAAGGATCGTCAGATCATCCGCGCCGCGCGCCGTCAGGTCTGCTGTAGAAAGCCGCAAAGTCAGCCGCGCATCCGGCATCCCGAGTAAAGTCAGTCGTTTGCTGATGAGTCGCGACAATTCTTCCGCTGCCGCCCTCCGGCTTTGACTAAGCGCCGCTGCTGCCGTTTCCGCCACCTTTCTTGCGGCAGAAAGCGCCGCCTTCAGCTCCGCTACGTCGCTATCGTAATTTTCCATCTCGGTCAGCTCATTGGTAATTTTCTCCTGATACTTCAGCACCGCAGCGACCGTGCCGCCATATTTTCGACACAACTTCTCAATCGTATCAAGGCGGCTCTGAAGCTGATCGAGCTGTTCCGGATCAAATTCCATCCCGTCATGATAAGTACGAATTGTATATGCCGCCTCTTGCAGCTGGCAAATCGCATCCTCTAAAAGGGGCAGCGCGGGCGCTGCCCCGTCATCGTAACGGCAAACATTTTCTAACGCCGCTTTGATTTTCGCCAGCGCTCCCAGCGCGCCATCGCTCGCCTCGTCCCCATTCATCAAGGCATGAGCTTGATTGATATTTTCTGTGATCCGTTCGGCGTTGGAGAGTCGTTTTATCTCCGTTTCCAACCCCTCATATTCTCCTTCCCGAAGCTGAGCGCCCTCGATTTCCTGCGCCTGCCAGCGAAGCATATCAAGACGGTCGGCAATATCCCGCGCTTGGGCCTCTTTCTTCTCCAGCGCCTCCTGAGAGAATTGCCATTTTTGAAAAGCGTCCGTATATTTTTTCAGAAGCGGCGCGATTTCCGGATGGCTTCCATCTAAAAGAGCAAACTGATTCTCCGTTTTCAAAAGCGCCAGATTTTCATTCTGTCCATGAATATCCGCCAAATACTCGCCAATCGTTCGCAATACGGTTAAGGTGACGTGGCAGCCGTTGACCAGAATAACATTTTTCCCCTTCACCGTTAATTGCCGTGTGACAATGAGCGTTTCGTCTTCGTCATCGATCGCTTGCGCCGTTAAAAGCTCATGCAGTTTCGCTTCTCCCGTAATATCGAAAATCGCTTCGACCCGCGACCAGTCGCACCCAGTGCGAATCACATCGCTGCTCAGGCGATGACCTAACACCGCGCCTAAAGCGTCAATGAGAATCGATTTGCCCGCGCCTGTTTCGCCGGTCAGGATATTAAGCCCAGTATCAAACTCGATCTCTGCCTGCTCAAGTAACGCGAAATTCCAGACTGTCAAAGTCCTTAGCATTTGCCTCCACCTCAGTCGGTCAGCGCCGCCAGTTTTTTCACGACTCTTTTTACTGCTTGGCGCGGCTTTATGACGACCAGAATATTATCGTCGCCCGCCAGCGTACCGATGATTTCCGGCCATCGGGCGCCGTCAAGCGTCGAGGCCACCGCGTTAGCCGTTCCCGGTAAAGTCTTGACGACGATAAGATTTTCGCTGTAATCAATCCCAACGACCGCGTCCCGGAACATTCGCGACATCCGCTCCGGCGAAAATTGCCGGTTATTGCCCGCCGGGAAAGCATACCGGGAACGTCCGTCGCCGATCGGTACCTTAACCAGCATAAGTTCCTTAACATCGCGCGAAACGGTTGCCTGTGTCACTTCAATGCGCTGACGACGCAGCATTCTCCCCAGTTCCTCCTGCGTTTCGATAATATTATTTTCAATGATGTCTTTAATCCGCGCTTGGCGATTTGTTTTCCTCATGCCGTTTTGCCGCCTTTCTCACGCATTATAAAGGAGTTTCGTCCGAATGGTCTGATAATAATTTTTATCGTCAAATTTGACGATTTTCGTTGGAAGCGGCGCTTTTCTCACGATAACCTCGTCGCTCGGCAGAAGGCGGAAGCTCTCTTGACCATCAAAGGTGACGATAATATCCTGATGAAGCGCCGCGATATGGATGCGCACTTCGTCATTTTCGTCGATGACCATCGGGCGCGCATTAAATGTGTGCGGACAGATAGGCGTCAAGAGCAACACTTTAATCTTTGGATTGATGATCGGTCCGCCTGCCGAGAGAGAATACGCTGTCGACCCTGTCGCCGTCGAGACAATCAATCCGTCCGCCTTGTAGTCCATAACCCGACAACCATCTACGCTCAACCCCAGATGCAACATACGGGCTACTCCGCCCTTGGTGACGACGACATCGTTAATCGCATGGCCGAGAAACCGTTCGTCATCTTCGCCGCTCTTAACAAAGCCTGATACCAGCATCCGCTCCTCGAAATAATATTGCCCTTTAATAATCTTTTCCAGCTTACTTTCGAGCTCCGGCAATTCAATATCGGCTAAAAAACCGAAGGTACCGATATTGATCCCGCAGACTGGGATATCCCGTTCGTAGAGACGGCGGCATATCCCTAAGAGCGTCCCGTCTCCCCCGATGCTGAGCGCCATATCAATAGGATAATTCTCAATATCGTCCACTCCGTATTCCTCATAACGGAAAAACTTGGCGCTGTCCATTGGCATAAGCAGCTTAACGTCCTTCCCTTGATAAAAATTCACGATACGTCGCAGTACCATCGGGGCGTTTTCTTTGTCGATATTAGGGAATACCGCTATTGTCAGCATTGCCGTCCTCTCCTTTAATGAATAAGTCCTTCGTTCTTTTTCCGGGCATGGTCAGTTGAGTATCCGATGAGCCTCCGCAACGGTCTGCCCTATGATTTCATCGGTTACCGTATCAGAGCGCGCCATGTCGGTCGTCAGATAAAGGAGATACTCGATATTCCCTTCCGGCCCCTTCACCGGCGAATACGTCATTCCAAGTGCCGTCAGTGACAACGACCGGCTAAACGTAACGATCTCCCGGATGACTTGCTCATGAGTACCGGCGTCTCGCACGACGCCTTTTTTCCCCACATGCTCCCGTCCAGCTTCAAACTGTGGCTTTATTAACGCCACAATCTCTCCCTGCGCTTTTAGAAGCGGCCGTACCGCGCCCAAAACCTTCGTCAGAGAAATAAAAGCGACGTCGATCGAAACGAAGTCCAGCGATTCGCCGATATCCTCCGGCCTCACATAACGAATGTTCGTCCGCTCCATATTGACGACCCGCTCATCACAGCGCAGCTTCCATGCCAGCTGGCCATAGCCGACGTCGATAGCGTAGACCCGAGCCGCTCCGTTTTGCAAAGCGCAATCTGTAAAGCCGCCGGTCGAAGCACCGATATCGGCGACTATCCGTCCTTTCAGGTCTATGTCAAAGGACTCGATGGCTTTGGCTAGTTTCAGGCCCCCTCGACTCACGTAAGGGATCGCATCGCCTAGAACGCGAAGCCCCGCCTCTTTTTTAACCATCATACCAGCTTTATCCATCTTCTGCCCATCGACCAGAACCAGACCGGCCATGATTGTTGTTTTTGCCTTCTCGCGGCTCTCTGCTAATCCGCGCTCGACTAAGAGGACATCCAGCCGTTCTCTCCCCATAGTGCGCCTCACCGTTCCAGCCTTTCCTGGACAGAGGCAGCGATCTGTTCCGGAAGCAGGCCGCACTCCCTCCACAAAAGCGCCCTCTCTCCTTGAGCGATGAAGCGATCCGGTATTCCCAGTCGCAATACGGAGGCAGCGTACCTCTCGGCAGCGAGACATTCCAGTACCGCCGAGCCAAAGCCGCCCGCGAGAACATTTTCTTCCACGGTCACTAGAAGCTTCGCGGCGGCGGCGAGTTTTAGAATCAGCGCTTCATCCAGCGGCTTTACAAAACGCATATTGGCTACCCCCACATCCATTCCCTTCGCCGCTAAAATATCTGCCGCCCGTAAGGCCGGAGCTACCATACTACCAATTGCCAAAAGCCATACGTCTTTTCCTTCCCGTAAAACTTCCGCTTTCCCGACCGGCAAAGCAGCGAACCCTTCTGTCAGCGCGACCCCGTTACCGGATCCCCGAGGATAACGGATCGCCGCCGGGCCGGGAAGCCGAAGCGCGGTATAAAGCATCTGCCTGAGTTCATTTTCATCCTTTGGCGCCATGACCGTTAAATTCGGCATAGGGCGCAGGTACGAGAGATCAAAGACGCCGTGGTGTGTCGCCCCGTCGTCCCCCACCAACCCTGCGCGGTCCAAACAAAAAGTTACCGGCAGATTTTGCAGACAAACATCATGCAGTATCTGATCGTAAGCACGCTGAAGAAACGTTGAATAGATGGCAACGACCGGTCTGCACCCTGCCGCTGCCATCCCGGCGGCCAGCGTAACCGCGTGCTCCTCAGCGATCCCAACGTCAAAACATCTATCAGGAAATTTCTCCGCAAACGTTTTTAGTCCTGTCCCTCCCGGCATAGCCGCCGTGATCGCCGTGACGTCCGGATTTTCCCCTGCCAGTTCCAGCAACGCTTGGCTGAATACCGCTGTATAGGAGGGCGGAGCGCCCGTATCTTTTTCAACTTCGCCGCTCGTCACGGAAAATTTTCCTACGCCGTGAAACTTATCCGGCTCAATCTCAGCCGGAAGGTAGCCGCGTCCCTTTTTCGTATGAACATGTACCAGAACCGGACCGTCCATCAATCGAATTTCGCTGAAAACTTCCTGCATGAGCTGAATATTGTGCCCATCCAAAGGCCCTACATAAGTAAAGCCCATCTCTTCAAAAATTCCGCCCGGAACCAGTACCGAGCGAACCCCGTCTTTAATATATTCCGCCGTTTTCAAAACCGTATCGCCGATCCGGGGAATACTGCGCAAAAAGCCTTCAATATCCTTCTTGGCTTTATTGTACTGCGGAGTGACCCGAAGACGGGACAGATATTCTGACATGGCCCCCACATTATGATCAATGCTCATGCCATTATCATTAAGCACAACGATCAAATCTTTTCCCAACTGACCGGCATGATTAAGCGCTTCAAACGCTTCTCCCCCAGTCATCGCCCCGTCGCCAATAACGGCGATGATGTGCTCGCCGCGTCCCGCCAAGTCACGGGCAATCGCCATGCCCAATGCTGCTGAGATTGACGTGCTGGCGTGCCCTACGCCGAAAGCGTCGTATGGGGATTCAGCACGTGAAGGAAAGCCGGTAATCCCACCGTACTGGCGAAGCGTGGCAAAGGAGAGGTGCCGCCCCGTCAAGAGCTTATGCGCGTAAGCCTGATGACCGACATCCCAAATCACTTTGTCACGTGGCAATTTGAAAACACTATATAAAGCCAGCGTCAGCTCAATCGTTCCTAGACTTGGAGCCAAATGACCGCCTGTCTCCGCCACCGTTTGAATAATATATTCTCGAAGCTCCGCTGCCAGCTGCTCCATCTCGGAGAGCGACAGATTGTGAAGCATTCCCGGTTCTTCGATCGTTTCCAGAATTTTTGTCATGATCCTCCGTCCGCTCACTGTTTTCGCGACAGCAGAAATTCTGCCAATTCTCTCAAAAAGGCTGCCTTATTCCCTAAGGGATGCAGCGCTTCTACCGCGTCTGTCACCGCTTTTCGCGCCATTTCCCGTGCTTCGCTTAAGGAAGTCAGCGTCACATACGTCGATTTATGATTACGTTCGTCACTGCCCACCGGCTTTCCAATCGCTGCCGCTTCCCCGGTGACGTCTAAAATATCGTCCGTTATCTGAAACGCAAGGCCAAACGATTCCGCATAGCGGGTCAGCGCCCTGAGCTCCGCTGCGGACGCCCCAGCCAAAAGAGCCCCGCAGCGAATTGCCGCTCGAAAGAGTGCTCCCGTCTTTCCCATGTGCATACGGCGTAAATCATCCGGGCTGATACGTTGCCCTTCCGATTCCAGATCGATAGCCTGTCCTCCCACCATACCATTCGGTCCCGATGCCATGCTCACTTCCCGCACGACAGCCAGTTTCACCGCGGCAGTTGCCTCGCTCTGACGCATCATGACCTCAAAAGCGAGCGTCAAAAGCGCATCCCCGGCAAGCGTCGCCATGCCCGCGCCATAAATTTTATGATTGGTAAGCTTTCCCCGCCGGTAATCGTCATTATCCATCGACGGCAGATCATCATGGATTAGCGAATACGTATGGATCATCTCGATAGCGCACGCCGTCGTCAAGTAATCCTCGCCTTTTCCACCGACGGCCTCCGCCGCAGCCATCAGAAGAATCGGGCGCAGCCGCTTGCCACCCGCTAACAGACTATATCGCATCGAATCCGCCAACGTCGCGCTCAATGTCTCCCCGGCCTCTAGTTCTCTTATCAGCGCTGCCTCTACCAATTCGCGCTTTTTCTTCCATTCTGCCTGGAGCATGATCGGCTCAATCTCCCTCTATCGTCAATTCCATTTCTTCGACTTTACCGGTCGGGGTTTTCTTGACCATCAGATCCATCGCTTTCTCTGCCCTTTCCAGCGCCTGCGTACATTTTTGCGACAAGCGCACGCCACGGCTGTAACTTTCCATCAGCTTCGCCAGATCTGGTTCGCCTTTTTCCATATCTGCCACAATCGCTTCCAACTCCGCCAGTGATTCCTCAAAAGAGGCTTCCCTTTTCGTCGGCATCACTTTCCCGCTCCTTTCCGTATTTCCATTACTTTCGCTGAGAATCTCCCGTCGGCGAGCATAATCTCCACCATATCCCCTTGCTTTGCTTGGCGGACACTTCGAAGCACTTTACCTCCCGGAGAAGAAACGATCCCGTAACCGCGCCGCAAAACGCGCACCGGGCTTAAAAGCTCCAGCTGTTCCAAAGCAAACGCCATTCGCTGCTTCTTAGCGGCGCAATGCTCTTTTGTCAGCCGACGAAATCGTTCCTCTACGATATCCAGCCGCTGTCGCCACGTCCGTAAAAATCTCTGCGGCTCCTGAAAAAAAGGTCGGCGTAAAAGCGCCGCAAGCTTTTCCCGCTTTCTCTCCAACCAAGTATTTCGAAAATTTTGCAGGCGAATTTGTAAGTTCTCAATATGGCGCAATACCTCCGACGCGTCAGGAAGCGCTAACTCTGCCGCTTGCGACGGCGTCGCCGCTCTGACATCCGCCGCAAAATCCGTCAATGTATAATCCGTTTCGTGCCCCACTGCTGAAATGACAGGTATACGAGAGGCCGCGACCGCTCGAACGACGATCTCCTCGTTAAACGACCATAAATCTTCGGCCGACCCACCGCCACGCCCCACAATCAGAACGTCAACCGGATATTTTTCGTTAAAAAAGGTAATTCCCTCCGCTATCTGCACCGCGGAATCATCGCCCTGAACTAACGCAGGATAAAGCACCAGCCGGATCCCTGGCCAGCGCCGCTTAGCTACCCGAAAAATATCCCGAAGCACCGCTCCCGCTGGAGATGTCACAATCCCGATTGTTTTAGGAAATGGCGGCAACGGCTTTTTTCGTATCTCATCAAACAAACCCTCGTCCATCAGGCGGGCTTTCAGCTGCTCATATGCTGCCGCCAACGCTCCGCCGCCGTCAGGAATCACCGTTTCCACATAAAACTGATATACTCCGTCCCGTTCATAAACCGAGATATTACCGCCTGCCACCACCTGCATTCCATTTCCCAGTAAAAACAGCAGATTATCCGCCCAGCGCCGAAACAGCACACATCTCAGGCTCGCCTGCGCATCCTTCAGTACAAAATAACAATGCCCCGACGGGTATCGCTTAAAATTCGATATTTCCCCACGAACCATGACATTTTGCAGGAGGCTCTCATGATCAAGCACATTCTTAATGAAACGCGTAACGTCGCTTACGTTATGGATCATAATACCCCTCCTTTCGCTCTGATAAGAAAAAAGCCAGACCCATCGCCTGGCGTGCCGCTTTCATTTATTCCCGACCAGCGCGCCGAGAATCCCGTTTATAAACCGGCTGGATTCATCGGTGCTGAACCTTTTGGCCAGCTCAACCGCTTCGTTGATGACGATGCCGGGTCGCGCTTCCGGAAGAAACCGCAACTCGTATATGGCCAAGCGCAAGATACTGCGATCAATACCCGGCATACGCGATAGCTTCCACCTCTTCGATTGTCCGGCAATTTCTCGGTCAATTTCCAGCAATTTTTCCCGGGTTCCACGGACGAGCGCTAAAGCGAAGCTTTCGTCAGGCTTAGAAACACCATCCTTGCCCTTTTTTCCCGTTCCGTTCTGCCATGCCGCTTCCAGGGCAGCAATAACCGCGTTTTCATCACCGGGAAGAGGTACATTCATATCCAACTGAAACAGGGCCTGCATCGCCGCTTCCCGGGCGCGTCTCCGACTCATGTAATTTCTATCCTTCCCTTGTCCCTGACGACATTTCTATTTCCAGCGGTGATACTCCGATGTTTTCCATTCGCGAAACCGTTCCAGCCAGTCCGCGTCATTGTTATCCACCTTCCACCCTATCCATACCCCGACACCAGCGCAAAGGATAACGAACAGTACGGGAAAAACGCCAAAGATAAGGATCGCGATCCCTAAAACCACCCCGAAAACAGCTCCCGCTAAGCAACCGCGGTGCCATTGCCATAACCACTCGACGAGCTGTCTGATATCGTTTATCATAGTGCCGCCACCATTCTCAGTTCACCCGTTTCCGGTTTTCTACCGGCTGGCGAAGCTCCGTCACAAATACTTCCAACGTAAAATCCTTGACGCCCAAAATATCAGTTAACTGGCGACGCGCCTCTTTGCGAATGCTATCGGAAATCTCCGCCACATTCTGCTTTGCATCGACGGCAATCGACAATGTGACGGCTACCGACGAGCTTTCTTTTTCGCGCTGGGCGCGAACCTTTGCCTTTGCCTCATATACGCCGGGAACCGCCAGCGCGCTCTTTTCCGCCATATCCCGCACGGCGGATACAGAAATCCTCACTTCGCCCGCCGCGCCAAGCAAAATGATCGCTTCCGCGTCTCCTCTGCTCCGTTCGGATCGGGAGAGACTGCACCCCATCAGATGAACACTCCAGAGAAAGACCACGACCGCACCGGCGATCGTTTCCCATCGGGACAGCGCAAACGCCACCTCGTTTTGGATCACCGCCTCCGGTAAAATATGGAAGCAAAGCGCCCCCATCCCCAACGAAGCCAGTGCGATCACCAGCGCGTAAATAAACAGCAAAAAACGATTGATGTATCCCATATCCAATTCACCCCGTAAAGCCTAACCCAAACGAACCAATACGATTTAAAAGCATTATATCACGCGGGCTGGATTTATACAAGGCACTGAATATTTATAAAACAGACCAACCGTAGCGAAAATGAGATTTTTCCCGAACAAAGTTCTCTATTTTCCGCTTTATTTTTCATAACATCGATGATTATTTCATTGATGTATTCATCAAAACGACCTGGAATAAAATTCCCGTGCAGTTTAACTTGACGTGCTACAACGTTTTAGGTAAAGATTACTGGATCCCAAAATCCGGCGTTGATACCGTAATCTTAGGCAATCCAAGAACCTTGGCGCTTTCCGCGCAATTTACTTTCTGACAGCATTGTTTTGGGACAGAAAAATGGGGCTGATGTACAAAACGGACGTACATCAGCCCCATTCTTTTTACTTTCGAGAGATAAACAATAACACCCTCTTCATTTTCTCGCTGCAAAACGCCGCACCTGTTCCGCCATTTCTTCGGCGCGGCAAACTGTCACGTGGCGCACGGGAGCGTTCTCTAAGTTCTTTAACTCCGGCGGCGCGGGAACATCATTGCGCGCCGCTAATTCTTTTAATAGCGTGAAGCAATTTTCCCCTGCCGTTTCCACACCCAATGCGCTCAATACGCTGTCGCTGAACTTATATGGGCTGGCCGTCGATACGACTACCATCGGGCGGCGATCATCTGTCCGCCGCTGATAGGCCTGCGCCACTGCCCAGGCCACTGCCGTATGGGGATCCATGACGTAATGATAAGCGTCATACACCTCTTTGATTGCCTGTTTCGTTTTATCATCGTTCGTCCAGTCGGCCCAGAACAGATTCTGTAAGCGCTGGAGCATATTGACACCGCAGTCATAGCGCCCCTCGTCGGCAAGGTCCGCCATCCAGCGACGCACCGCCGCCGCATCACCAGTCAGATGATAGAGCAAACGCTCCAGATTACTAGATATCAGAATATCCATGGAAGGCGTAATCGTCTTAAAAAACTCCCGGTGGCGATCATAATAACCCGTCAAGAGGAAATCTGTCAGTACATTGTTACGGTTTGAAGCGCAGATAAGCCGCCCCACCGGCAGCCCCATCTGCCGTGCGTAAAAGCCGGCCAAAATATTACCGAAGTTGCCCGTCGGCACTGTAAAATTCACGGCATCGCCGTTCTTGATTTTTCCCATGTTCAAAAGATCGGCATAAGCGCTGAAATAATAAACGATCTGCGGCACCAACCGTCCCCAGTTAATGGAATTAGCTGACGACAGCTTGACCTTTGCCGCTGCCAGCTCACGATTCAGCGCCGCATCGTTAAATATCGCCTTCACGCCGCGCTGGGCATCGTCAAAATTTCCCTCGACCGCCACGACGGCAACATTCCCGCCCGTCTGCGTGGTCATCTGCAGCCGCTGGATCTGGCTAACGCCGTCCGCAGGATAAAATACCATAATTTTCGTCTGCGGGACGTCAGAGAACCCTGATAACGCCGCCTTCCCGGTATCCCCCGAGGTCGCCGTCAAAATCAGGATCTCCCGCTTTTCTCCAATTTTTTGTAACGCTACGGATAAAAGCTGCGGCAAAAGTTGAAGCGCCATATCCTTAAAAGCGCTCGTCGGTCCATGCCACAATTCTAAAAGTGTCATATCTCCGACCGAGCGTGTCGGCGCAACCCTTGTATCATCAAACTTTCCTTTGTCGTAGGCGCGTGCAATACACCCGGCAAGTTCACTCGCCGTATAATCGTCAAGAAAGAGTCGTAGCACCTGCTCGGCTCGTCCGGCGTATTTATCTTTTGCTAATTCCGCTATAAACTCCGACGCAATCTTGGGTATTTCCGTGGGAACGAAGAGGCCTCCATCCCCGGCCATCCCAGCGACAATTGCCTCCGCCGCGCGGATCTCCGGCGCATTTCCCCGCGTGCTTATATATTTCATGGTTTATCGCCTTCCCGTAAACATATTTTCCCCTTGCCAAAAAAGTATGATACAATGGCTATTATCATTAAGGAAATAATCGCCCTGCCCCTTGTCTTTGGCGACGGACCTGTTTTATTATAGCACAGCTCAGCCTCGATTTGAACCGCCTCGGAAAGGAGAACCTTCATGCTGAAAATCGCTCTGGCACAGATTCCGGTCATCCCCGGTCACCCCGCGAAAAATGCGGAAACGATCCGGAAATATATACATACCGCCCGAGAAGCAGGAACCGATCTCATCGTTTTCCCGGAAATGGCGGTTTCCGGCTATCTGCTTGGCGATACGTGGGAGCAGCCGGCGTTTCTCGAAGACTGCGAAATTTACGGCAAAGAAATTATCGCGGACACGCAGGATATTGCGGTCATGTTTGGTAATGTCGCTATCGATCCGGCAAAAAAAAATAACGACGGCCGTGTCCGCAAATACAACGCGTTGTTTACAGCGCAAAACGGAGCGCTTATCGCCCCTGAAACTTTCCCGTACCCTTTTCTTATCAAGACTCTCCTTCCCAACTATCGGGAATTTGACGACAGCCGATATTTTTTCAGCCTGCCGAAGCTGGCGCAGGAGCTTGGGAAAAAACCTGCCGACTTAATTTCCCCGCTAAAACTTAAGATTCGCGATAAAACTTACACGATCGGCGTGCTTCTTTGCGAGGACGGCTGGAGCGACGATTACACGCTGTCGCCGCTTCAGATTTTATCCGCGAAAAACCGGCTGGATTTCGTTGTCAATCTCTCCGCCTCGCCTTATACGCTGGGGAAAAACGAAAAGCGCCACTGCGTCTTTGGGCGACAGGCGGCCGCGATTCATACGCCAATCCTTTATATAAATAACGTCGGCATACAAAACAACGGTAAAACAGTATACACCTTTGATGGCGACAGTACGGTATACGACCGGCGTGGCCTGATTCGCGCTGCGGCTAAAGCGTACCAAGAAACGCTTCTTTCCGTCACGCTGGAAGCGCTGGAAGAAATGCCGGAAATATCTCCTCCCAAAAAAACGGAAGCAGAAAATATCTTCCCCGCTCTCGCTTACGGCCTGCGCCATTTTCTTTCCGCCATCAAAATGAAACGAGTTGTAATAGGTCTTTCCGGCGGCATTGATTCCGCCGTCGCCGCGGCATTGTACTGCCATGTGCTTGGTCCGAAAAATATTCTGCTGATAAATATGCCCAGTCGCTTTACTTCTACCACCACCCAGGAATTGGCGGTTCAGCTGGCAAAAAATCTTGACTGCCGCTACGCCGTCTTTCCGATTCAAGAATCCGTCGATTTTACTATCCGCCAAATTGAAACCATACCGTTATGCGATTTATCGAACGAAACGGTAGAACATCTGACAGTGTCTTCCTATATGGCAGAAAATATCCAAGCGCGCGACCGTTCATCCCGCATCTTAGCGGCGGCCGCAGCGGCGTTCGGCGGCGGATTTTCCTGCAACGCCAACAAAGCAGAAACGACCGTCGGCTATTCCACCTTGTATGGCGATCACGCCGGGTTTCTCGCGGCGCTGGCCGATCTCTGGAAATATCAGATCTATGATCTGGCGCGTTACCTCAACCAAGCCGTTTATTGTCGCGAAGTTATCCCTCAAGCGGTCATCGATCTTCCCCCCAGCGCCGAGCTGTCTGCGGCGCAAAGCATCGAAAAGGGGCAAGGCGATCCCCTGCGTTACCCTTATCACGATTTTCTTTTCCGCGCCTTCATAGAGCGCTGGGAAAAAGCGACGCCGCAAGACATCCTCGAATGGTACGCGACGGGCACGCTGGAAAAAGAACTCGGCTGCGCCCCCGATCTCGTTTGCCAATACTTTCCTACGGCGGCGGATTTCATTGCCGACCTCGAACGCTGGTGGGAGCTTTTTACCGGCCTCGCTGTCGCCAAGCGCATACAGTCTCCCCCTATTCTAGCTGTCAGTCGGCGCGCCTACGGCTTCGACCACCGCGAAGCGCAAAACGGCTCCTATTACACAAAAAAATACCGCGCCTTAAAGGCACGGTTGCTGCTCGGGCAAAAAAGCCACCCCTAGTCGGGTGGCTTTTCTACCATCTCTCTGCCAAAATCAAATCAGCGGACTCGCACTTCTTCCTCAGGTTTTTCCTCTTCTGGGAACCCGACGCCTTGCACATGGACGTTGACTTCGACAACGGAAAGCCCGGTCATCGTCTCAATCGCCTGCTTAACATTTTCCTGCACGGAGAGGGCTACATCGGGGATACGAACGCCATATTTGACGATAATATAAAGATCGACGGCAGCCTCTTTCTCTCCGACTTCGACCTTTACCCCCTTAGCAAAATTCTTTCTCCCCAGCATTTCGGCAATACCGCCGACCAAGCCGCCGCTCATACCCTCGATCCCGTTTACTTCGGTCGCCGCCAGACCGGCGATGATGCTGACGACTTCATCAGCGATCCGAACCGAACCGAGCGTACTTTTTTTGTTCAAAGTCTTAGATTCTTCAGCCATCAAAATTCCTCCTCACAGCCTTACCTATGCTAAAATCCTGTTGTTGTATACTTCGCTCTGGCAAAAAGAAATCCTGCTGATTGCGAAAATTTTCCGTAAATAGACCACCTCGCCGCGGCTATCAGGCGCGCTCGATATAGTTCCCGGTACGCGTGTCAATACGCAGTTTATCGCCTTCATTGACGAAGAGCGGCACTCTCACTTCATAGCCCGTTTCTACCTTCGCCATCTTCGTCGCCCCGGTGGCGGTATTTCCCTTAACGCTCGGCTCGCACTCAGTAACTTCCAAGACGACTGCGTTCGGCAGACTGACGCCGATCACCCGTCCTTTGAAAGTTTGCAGGCTGACTTCCATTTCCTCTTTCAGATAATTCAGCGCGTCGCCCAGCTGATCCTTGGTGAGCTCCGTCTGCTCGTAAGTTTCCGTGTCCATGAAGGTATACATGCCGTCGGCTTCATAGAGATACTGCATTTTGCGTGTCTCCAAATGTGCCGGAGGCATTTTTTCGTTAGGATTGAAGGTGCGCTCAATGACTGCGCCCGTCTCGACGTTCTTAATTTTCGTCCGCACAAAAGCCGCGCCCTTGCCCGGCTTAACATGCTGAAACTCTACCACCTGCCACACGCCGCCGTCAATTTCAATGGTAAGCCCCGTCCGAAAATCCGTACTTGAAATCATAACATTCGCTCCCTCAATTCACAAAATTTCTATTAAATCTTTTTTGCTGACGGTCAGCGGCTCGTTTCCCTGCGCAGTGACGAGAACGGTATCCTCGATGCGCAGTCCGCCCCATCCCGGCAAGTAGACGCCCGGCTCGACGGTGACGAGCATATTGGGCTCTAACCGTTCGCAAGTACTCGACGGTGAGAGGCGCGGCTCCTCATGAATCTCCAGCCCCAAGCTGTGTCCCAGCCCATGCCCGAAATTCTTCCCGTACCCAGCTTGGGCAATCCGCTGCCGAACCGCAGCATCAACCGCTTTCCCTGACACTCCCGGCCGCACCTCGGATACGCCTAAGAGCTGCGCATCAAGAACCATATCGTAGATTTGCCGCTGACGCCCGTCGGCTCTTCCCACGCTGACCGTCCGCGTCATATCGGAATGGTAGCCCTGATACACAGCGCCAAAATCCATTGTAACAAATTCTCCGGCAACAATCAACTTTTCCGTAGCCACACCGTGGGGGAGGCTTCCGCGTATCCCCGAGGCCACGATCGTTGTAAACGCCGGACGCTCTGATCCAAGATTGCGCATCGTCGCTTCCAAGCGCGCCGCCACAGCAGATTCCGAAATCCCGGGACGAATAAAGTCTAGTATGTCGCTAAAAGCCGCGTCGGCAATCTCGGCCGCCTTTCGTATGCAGGCGATCTCCTCCGGTTCCTTGATGACCCGCAAAGGACTAAGGTTAACCGGCGTTGTTTCTTGTGCCGAGTCCGGCAATAGTCCTTTAAATTTCACATAATCGTCAAAAAAAAGCGCGTTACCTTCAAACGCCAAGCTTTTCCACCCTGCCTCTTGGACACACTCCGCTGCTTGCTGCCAAAGCCCTTTTTTCTGCTCAATAACCGTAAACAGCGGCGCCTCTTTCCCGGCCTGCTCCGTATAACGGGAATCGGTAATTAAAAGCGCCTTATCCGCCGTCACTAAAAGCACCGTATCATCGCCGCGAAAACCGCTAAAATAGTGGAGATTGACTTCCTTATTGATCAGGATGGCGTCTATTCTTTTCTCTCGTAGAAATGCGCGCAATCTTGTCAATCGCTCTTTAATCATGTTCATTTCCCTTCAAGCGCCAGATCACAATCTCCAACGCAGCCAGATAACTGTCCGCGCCAAATCCCGCGATCTGACCCATAGCCACGGGAGCAATCACCGAGCGGCGGCGAAACTCCTCCCGCCGGTGAATATTGGAAAGATGTACCTCGACGACCGGAACATCGACAGCGGCGATAGCGTCGCGAAGCGCGATACTGTAATGGGTAAATGCCGCGGCATTGAGAATAATAAAGGCGTACTTTTGCTGTGCCCCTTGAATGGCGTCAACGAGGACGCCCTCGTGATTCGATTGCAAAAAGTCAAGACGGATCCCCGCCGCCTCTCCTCGAGCCGTCATTTTCCGATTAATATCATCCAGCGTTATCGAGCCGTAAATCTCCGGCTCACGCTGTCCCAAAAGATTCAGATTCGGGCCATGAAGAACGAGAATTTTCGACATTCCATTTCCTCCCCTTACCTTCGTATCACAAAATCGTTTTCTTCTACTTGACAGGGTTTTGACTCCCAGTCCAGTCGGTTCACCTTTATCCATTCATTGCCGCCTTTAATACGATCTCCAAGAGCCGCGAACCGTTCTTCCGGCCCTTGTACCTCCATCGTCACCGACCCGTCCGGCATATTCTTGACCCAACCGGTAAAGCCTTGGTTCATCGCCTGCTGTCGAACGAACGCCCGAAATCCAACGCCTTGCACCCGGCCCGTCGCCCGACCGGCATAACGCACTGCCATCGTTTTACGCCTCCTTTCCAATTAGCGGACGGCGCAAGATAGCGCCCGCCACCACCGGTTTCCTCATTTTTATTTTTAATCGCTGCTGGGCGTGGGGCGCCACGTCGATAGGCGTCCCGTCCTCGTCCCGCATCTCCTCTAGACACTGCCGAAAAAGCGGAGCGCCAGGCTGAAATATCTCGATTTCCTGTCCTTCTTTCATATGGTTTCGCTGCTCTACGACTGCCCACCCGGTCTCCGCGTCATAGGACTCCACAAGACCGACAAACTCCGACGTCTGAATGTAGGACGAGTTTCCGTAAATTTGTCCCAGCGACTCTGGAGCCCCATCGTAAAATCCCACCGTGTAGGCGCGGTGCGATACCTTATCGAGTTCTTCCCGCCATTGGGGCGCAATGCGAAAACGCGCGGGGTCATCAAAATACGAATCAATCGCCGCCCGATATGTCTTCGTCACGCTGGCCACATAATGAACGCCCTTCATGCGACCCTCAATTTTCAAGCTGTCAATTCCGCTTTCCAGTATTTCTGCAATGTGCGGCAGAAGGCAAAGGTCTTTGGAGTTAAAAAAATATGTACCCCGCTCGTCCTCTTCCACGGGGAAATACTGCCCCGGCCGCTGTTCCTCCACTAGACGGTAACGCCAGCGACAAGGCTGCGTACAGTTGCCCTGGTTCGCGTCCCGCCCTGTCAGATAACTGCTGATAAGACAACGGCCCGAATAAGAGATGCACATCGCTCCGTGAACGAAGATTTCCAATTCCGCTGAAGAATGCTGGCGGATTTCCCGTATTTCCTTAAAAGACATTTCCCTGGCCAGCACCACCCGTGACGCGCCCATGCGTCGCCATGCTTCCGCCGCCGCCCAGTTCACCGTATTCGCCTGCGTGCTGATATGAATAGGAAGCTGAGGAACTGTTTTCCGCGCGATTGAGAATATTCCCAGATCTGCGATCAACACGGCATCCGTGCCGATTTCATGAAGATAACGCAGATAGTCCGGTAAATCAGCCAATTCCTTGTTATGGGGATAAACGTTAACCGTCACATACGCCTTTTTCCCTTGCGCATGCGCCAACGCCAGCGCGCAAGGCAGTTCCTCCCGGGAAAAATTCCCGCTTTGCGCCCGCAGACCAAAGGCCGGTCCGCCTAGATATACCGCATCAGCTCCATAACGAAGCGCTGTTTCCAGCTTTTCCTTGTCCCCGGCCGGAGCCAAAAGTTCCGGCTTCTTTTTCCCTTTCATGTATCCTGATTCCTCCACGACACCGCCAATCCGTCGCCTTCGGGGTATATTTCCGTCCAATATCCCGGCGTAGCGCGAACCAATGCCAAATATTCGCGCAAATGATACACAAGCGTTCGATAGCGATGAGGGACCCACGGATTGCCCTCGACCATCCCTTGAAAGAGAACGTTATCCGCCGCCACCGACGCTTTTGCCGCCAATAGCGGTTGGATCATCTCCCAATAGTCTGGGTACTGCCCTTTGGCCGCGTCGATAAAAACAAAATCAAAACCGGGCGCAAGCGCAGGAAGCAGGTCGCGAGCGTCCCCCTGCCGCAAAATGATCCGCGGCGCAAAAGGCGAACGAGCAAAAAACGCCGCGGCTCGCTTTGCCATCACCGGATCTTTTTCTAATGTCAGCACCACAGTGTCTGCAGCGCTCTCAGAGAGTGCGACGAGCGCCGAATAGCCAATCGCTGTCCCAATCTCTAAAATTCGTCGCGGCGCGGCACGGCGCACAATTTCCCGAAAGCGGCTTCGCTCCGCCGCCCGCAGAATAGGCGCATATTCCTCCTTAGCGGCGCGTTCCATCTCCGCTAAAAGCTCATCAATCGCGATCATCGCACCCGGTCAACCAGCGTTAAATGTTCGCTGTACGTCCGGGAATAATGATTATGTCCCTGCCGGTCAGCCACAAAATAGAGATAATCCGTATCCGCCGGGTAAAGCACCGCCTCAATAGAGGCTAACCCGGGATTGGCAATTGGGCCCGGCGGCAGCCCTATATGCTGATATGTATTATACGGAGATTCAATCTCGGTATCGGCATAAGTGACCTCTTCCTTCGGCGCGTCCAAAAGATACTGAATCGTCGTATCCGATTGAAGCGGTATCCCCAGCTGCAAACGCTTTAAAAATACTTGCGCGATGACCGGGCGATCCTCTTCGAAGCGCGCTTCCTTTTCCACCAACGAGGCCAGCGTCACCAACTCGAAAACAGACAGCCTCATATCAGCGGCCCGTTGCCGCATGTCCGCCGTCAAGCGGTCGTCAAAATTGCCCGCCATCATCAGGAGTATCTCTCGCGCTTTCATGCCCGGAGCAATTTCATAGGTGTCAGGAAAAAGGAAGCCCTCCGCCTGATACGTTGCCGCCGTGATTTCCGGAATATAGGGATACGGAGCAAAGCGTGTCGCTTCCGCCTTCACCTCAGCGGAAGCGGCAATACCTTCTTTTCCTAGACGTTCCGCAATTTCATTGACATTAAAACCCTCGGGAATCGTAAAACGAAGCGGCGCCGTATCGCCGTGAACCAACATTTCCAACACATCCCGTGGTTCCATCTGCGGCGAAAAACGGTACGTTCCCGTCTGGAATTTTCCTTCCACGCCGTTTGCCCGTGCCAATAACCAAAAGTAATAGCGACTGCCAATAACTTTTCGTTCCGCCAGTATCCGACTGACGTCACCGGCGGTCATACCCGGCTTAATTTCCAAATAAACCGGCTCATTTACCGCCGCTTGTTCTGGGACCGGCGCGCCGCTAAAAAACACCGCCAGCGTCAAAGCTAACGCTGCAATTAACGCCACGGCGCCTGTTCCTAAAAGGATATTTCGCCCGCCGTTTTCTCCTCCCCAAGAAAAAGCGCCTATCCAATCTGACAGCTTTTCGATTTGCCGCATGATCCAATCCAGCACGCCACCATCCCCCAGCCGTCGTTTACATCACCGTGCAAACGACAAAATCATGTGCTTCTCATTCTATAATTATAATAATAGAAAAATTGCGGGTCAATCCCTTTCCGCGAGATTAACCCGTTCAGCAGCTTTTTCTAAAAAATTGCTCAAATATCAAACAGCTTCTCCGTTTTATCAAGAATACAATCACGCCGCTTTTTAGCCGCCGCGAAATAGGCGTGAATAGCATCCCGGTCACCAGCTTCGATCGCGCTGGCCGCTTCGCCTAAAATCTCCCGCAAGTTTTGCAGATGCTTGATAATCGCTGCAGCGTTCGTCAGGCATATATCCGCCCACATATCGGCATTTGATGAGGCGATTCGCGTCGTATCCTTAAAGCCGCCTCCCGCGAGCTTGAGGCAGGACGCCAGATCCCCGGCGCTTCGCTCTAAAAGAGTCACCAGTGCCGCCGCCGTGACGTGCGGCACATGGCTGATGACAGAAGCACAACGGTCGTGCGTCGCCACATCCAATGTCGTCAAATTCGCCCCGGTCAGCTTAATCAGCTCGACGACCCGCTGATACACGTTGGGCGGCGCTGTTGTTTCCTCCATGATAACGTAGCATTTATTGTGGAACAACTCTTTATCGGCTGTCGCAACGCCACTTTTTTCTTTGCCTGTCATCGGGTGACCGGAAACGTAATATACCGAATCCCCTAAGAGCGGTGGAATCGCCTGCCACAAATAGGCTTTCGTGCTTCCCGCATCCGTCAGTACCGCGCCTGCTTTTAAAAATGGTCGGATCTTTTTTACAATCGGCGCCATCTGCAAGACCGGCGTGCTGAGATAGATAATATCGGCCGTTCTCACTACCGTCTCTATATCGGCAGACGCCTCGTCCACTGCGCCGCGCCGCACTGCAGCGTCCATGGAAGCTTGCGATCGACAGAAACCGGTAATATGGACATTATCGCCCAATTTATCTTTTATCGCCATACCAAAGGAGCCGCCGATCAAGCCCACGCCGATAATCGCTAATCTTAGCTCAGCCATATCACTTTCTCCCCATGACTGCGGCAATTTTTTTGACATCATCCATCAGCGCCCGGAAGTTTTTTGGCGTCAGCGACTGATCGCCGTCGGAAAGTGCCATCTCCGGGTGCGGATGAACCTCGACGATCAACCCGTCCGCGCCCGCTGCTACCGCAGCTCGAGCCATTGGCCGCACCATCTGCCAGCGTCCTGTCCCGTGGCTGGGGTCGACAATGATCGGCAAGTGCGATAACTCTTTGACAGCCGCCACCGCCGATAAATCAAGCGTATTACGTGTAAACGTCTCATACGTACGAATCCCCCGTTCGCAGAGCATGACCTGTTCGTTTCCCGCACTCACGATATATTCAGCGGCATTCAGCCATTCTGTGATCGTCGCAGAAAGTCCCCGTTTTAGAAGCACTGGTTTATCGCTCCGTCCCACAGCCTGCAAAAGGCGAAAATTTTGCATGTTTCTGGCGCCGATTTGCAATATATCCGCATATTTTGCAATCAAATCGACGTCGTTCACATCAACGATCTCTGTAATAATCCTCAAATCGAAGGCTCGACCCACTTCGTATAACATTTTAAGTCCGTCCTCGGCCAGCCCTTGAAAATCATAAGGTGAAGTCCGCGGTTTAAACGCTCCGCCGCGCAAAAAACACGCTCCCGCTTCCTTAACGATCGACGCCGCCTCCTGAAGTTGCTCCATACTTTCCACCGCGCATGGTCCCGCCATGATTGCTAACTTTTTGCCACCTACCGGAACGCCCCGGACATCGATAATGGTATTTTCGGGCTTAAATTCTCGACTGACCAGCTTATATTTTTCTGTAATATGAACGGTTTTTTCCACTCCGTCCAGAGAATTCATCTCTAATTCCCCAATGCGCTTCTTATCGCCAATGACGCCGACGATCGTTCGCGACTCGCCCTTGGAAAGATGGTATGATAGACCGGCTCGCTCAATTTTTTGCTTGACCTTCATCAAGTTTTCTTCGGTTGCCGACGGAGTCATAACGATAATCATGATAATTCCCCCTTATCATTAAAACAAATGGCCACAAAAAAGCCCGTCCCCCACACAGGGACGAGCTTTAGACCCGTGGTACCACCCTGCTTGCTTATAGCAAGCCTCTCTTTTCGGTACGATTTTCCATACCTCGCCTCTTAACGGAAGCCACTCCGGCGCGACCTACTCGGTTCAGCCTGCTGCTTGCGAGTGTATTTCCTCGACCGCCTCCGCTGCGTCGCACCATCCCGCAGCTCTCTAAAGGATTTGATCGGATACTTCTCTCGCGCATCGCATTTCTCATTTTGTCGAATATAACATTGTAAAGATATTTTGTCAACGGTTTTCTTTATTTTTATCAAAACCGTCTCGTCTAAACGTATCTTTGTCCGCTAGGAAAACAGTTCGTCTAGTTTTCTTGCTCATTTATTCACCTGGACTTCACAGCTGGGACATAGCGCTGCTAAAGGACATTCGCCACAACGTGGACGCAAGGACTTGCAAATCAGCCGACCGTGCCATATCAGCCAGTGATGTGCGGCCGACCACTGTGCTTTAGGAATCGCTTTTTGCAGTCCTCGCTCGACTTCCAGCGGCGTCTCTCCTACCGCCAGATGGAGCCGATTTGCGACCCGGAAAACATGCGTATCCACAGCGATCGCTGGCCGCCCAAAAGCAATACTGGAAACGACATTAGCGGTTTTTCTTCCCACGCCAGGCAATTTTAAAAGCGCCTCATAATCGGTCGGCACTTCGCCGCCATACCGCTCCACCAGCGTCTGACAAGTCGCCATGATATTCTTCGCCTTATTGCGAAAAAGACCGCAGTCACGGATTTCCTCTTGTAAATTTTCCAGCCCCATATCCACGATTGCTTGCGGCGTATCTGCTTTTTTAAACAAGCGGGCCGTCGTCACGTTGACCCGTTTATCCGTACACTGCGCCGATAAAATGACTGCCACCAAAAGTTCAAACGGATTACGAAAAACCAGCGCCGACTTAACATTCGCGTACGTCTTTGCCAAGATGGTAAGCATTTCATCCTTAATTTTCTTCGTTATTCTCATTTTTTCTCCTCACAAAAGGAAAGGCTCCTTACCGGGAGCCTTTCCTTTGTTTAATTCGTCAAACTGCGCACGGGGGCTGGAATCCGTCCTCCACGAGCGATAAAGGCTTCGGAACTGAACTCACGGCGAATCGGCACGATAGGACAACGTCCAAGAAGCCCGCCATACTCCACCATATCACCCACTTTTTTCCCAGGAACCGGGATAATGCGTACCGCCGTCGTCTTGTTATTAATCATACCAATCGCGGCCTCGTCGGCAATAATCCCAGAAATCGTCGCTGCTGACGTTTCTCCCTCTACAGCGATCATATCCAGTCCCACCGAGCAGACGCAGGTCATCGCTTCCAACTTTTCCAGCGATAAACTTCCACGGTTCACAGCATCGATCATTCCTTTGTCTTCGCTCACGGGGATAAACGCGCCGCTTAAGCCGCCGACATGAGACGAAGCCATTAGGCCGCCCTTCTTCACCGCATCGTTAAGAAGGGCCAGCGCCGCCGTCGTTCCTGGCGCACCACAGCTTTCCAGCCCCATCTCCTCCAACACATTCGCTACGCTGTCGCCGACGGCAGGGGTAGGCGCTAAAGACAAATCAATAATACCGAAAGGAACCCCCAATCGCCGGGATGCCTCTCGGGCCACGAGTTGACCAACCCGTGTAATTTTGAAGGCCGTTCGCTTAATCGTCTCCGCAATCTCTGTGAAATCCGCTTTCTTTAAGTTCTCTAAGGCGTGTTTTACGACCCCGGGGCCGCTGACGCCGACACTGACGACCTTCTCCGCCTCGCTGACACCATGAAACGCTCCCGCCATAAAGGGATTATCCCCCGGCGCATTGGCGAACACCACCAGCTTAGCGCAGCCAATCGCTTGCTGATCGCGCGTCAGCTCCGCCGTCCTTTTTATGATCTCTCCCATCTCGCGCACGCAGTCCATATTAATCCCAGCCTTCGTCGACGCCAGATTGACGGACGAACAGACAATATCCGTCGTCGCCAACGCTTCGGGAATGGAATCGATCAACACCCGATCGCCCCGGGTAAAGCCTTTTTCCACCAGAGCCGAAAAGCCGCCGATGAAATTTACTCCCACTGCCTTCCCCGCTTTATCCAACGTCTTTGCCACTGGGACAAACGAATCCGCCCGGCAAGCCTCGGCCGCGATCGCGATCGGCGTGACAGAGATACGTTTATGAATGATGGGTATCCCGTACTCTGCCTCGATATCTTCCCCCGTCTTTACCAAAAACTCCGCGCAGCTCGTAATTTTCTCGTAAATATTCCGGCAAAACTGCTCCATATTCGGATGCGCGCAGTCTCGCAGGGAAATTCCCATCGTGATCGTTCGAACGTCAAGCTTATTTTCCGTAATCATACGATTCGTTTCTAAAATATCGTCTATAGTTATCACGCCAGCGTTCTCCCTTCCCGTGATTTTGTCAGACCGTATGCATGACGTTGAAAATATCCTGGTGCTGAACCTTGATTTCCAGATTGCTCGCTTCCCCTTTTTCCTTCAGCACTTGCTGCAGATCCGCCAGCGCCATCGCGTTATCCGTCATCTCTGCAATCATAACCATATTGAAAAAACCGTCCATGATATTTTGGTTCACATTCAGGATATTTACCTTGTTTTCCGCCAAAATATTACTTACCATGGCGATAATTCCTACTCTGTCCTTACCAACAACCGTTACGACAACCTTCATACTCTTCCCGCCCTCCTAACCCCGCGCCGCGGGCCTCAAAATAAAACAAACACTTTCATTATAACAACGATTCCTCGAAAATCCAATACACTCCCTTGTAAAATCTTTATCAAATTCCCTGCGTCACGCTAATTATTTTCCAACTGAAAATTCACTATAAACAACAAAAAAGCCCGCTGGTTTTCGCCAGAGGGCTTCGTTTTGCCAAATAGTAAATCAGCGTTTCGAGAATTGCGACGCCTTTCTTGCCTTCTTGAGACCATATTTACGGCGTTCTTTCTCCCGCGGATCACGCGTCAGAAAACCGGCTTTCTTAAGAGCTGGGCGCAGCTCAACGTCAAGCTCCAAGAGCGCCCGGGAAATTCCGTGCCGAATTGCACCTGCTTGGCCGGATGCGCCTCCGCCTGCCACATTCGCGAGAACATCATACTTATCTTCCATCTCCGTCAAGACCAACGGCTGACGAACAATGAGTTCCAACGTGCCAAGACCAAAATATTCTTTCATATCGCGGCCATTGATAATCACCTTGCCATCCCCTGGAACCAGGCGGACTCTGGCAACCGAAGTTTTTCTGCGGCCTGTGCCGTAGTAGCTGACTA
>ERZ773005.86-NODE-86-length-87950-cov-6.499425_pt1 | contig 87950 bp, 73 predicted proteins | sample MGYA00580666_ERZ773005 | MGnify/ENA primary metagenome ERZ773005 (study PRJEB29015, sample SAMEA2737999) | human oral metagenome | biome: human oral; feature: human-associated habitat; material: dental | place: China | collected 2061 ...
ACCCCGGACACACGGCTTAGAAGGCCGTTGCTCTATCCAACTGAGCTATGGACCCGCAAAAGCAAAAAATGGAGCGGATGATGAGAATCGAACTCACGCTATCAGCTTGGAAGGCTGAAGTTCTACCATTGAACTACATCCGCAAAATGGAGCGGAAGACGAGATTCGAACTCGCGACCCTCGCCTTGGCAAGGCGATGCTCTACCCCTGAGCCACTTCCGCACATATATTGGTCGAGGGAGATGGATTCGAACCATCGAAAGCACAGCTAACGGATTTACAGTCCGCCCCCTTTGGCCACTCGGGAATCCCTCGAAAACTGGAGCTGATGGAGGGAATCGAACCCCCAACCTGCTGATTACAAATCAGCTGCTCTACCGTTGAGCCACATCAGCATATTTACTAAATTGGCGACCGGGAACGGGTTCGAACCGTCGACCTCCAGCGTGACAGGCTGGCATTCTAACCAACTGAACTACCCGGCCAAAATATGGTGGACGCTATAGGGCTCGAACCTATGACCCTCTGCTTGTAAGGCAGATGCTCTCCCAGCTGAGCTAAGCGTCCAAAGATATTTGTCGCACTAGATAACTTAACCTCAAGCGTCAATTCGTGCTGCAGCCTTCACTCAACTGCGTTATTCATACTAACACAGCATCTAATCACTGTCAATCAGAAATTTATTTTTTCTCGAATTCTCTCTTATCAGCTTACATTTACCTGCAGTAACCTCTGTTATTGTATCGATTATCACTTGCTTATGATTTATGTCTCCACTAATATCCAATGTGATTTTATCAGTGTACTCTATTTTTGCGATCTTGAAAACCCCTGTTTTTGAAATGTTTTCAATTTGTGCCAAATGAGAATATGAAATTTCATATGTTAAAACTATAGCTTCTCTAACTTCGCAAAGCAAGGCTTTATCTATCACAAGACTCGCTGAAGCTGTATATGCGCGAACAAGACCTCCAGTTCCAAGCTTTATACCTCCAAAATAGCGAGTTACAACAATCGCTAAGTTAGTAAGTCCCCTTTCAACAATCATCCGAAGAATTGGTGCGCCAGCAGTCCCCTGTGGCTCACCGTCTTCATTTGACCATTGTGTCTCTTGTTTCTCCCCAACTACTAGTACTGGTACATTGTGTGTAGCGTCCTTATATTCATCCTTTATAGAAGAGATAAATGCTTTCGCCTCTTCATATGAGTCTACCGGTGAAATATGCGCTATAAAACGGGATTTCTGGATTATATATTCAGAATTAGCCTCTTGGTATACAGTGTAATAGAGTTTCATTTACAAAATGTACTTGTCAACATCTACTTCCTTGACAGTCTCCTTGAATTTATTTTTTACAAAATCTCTATCAATAACAATCTTTTCAACAGAATCATCTGGAAGCATAAATGATACATCTTCGAGCAGCTTTTCAAGTATTGTATATAACCTTCTTGCACCAATATTTTCAGTCTGTTCGTTCATGAGATAAGCCATTTCGGCAATTTCATCCGTTGAATCGTCTGTAAATTCAACATCTACTCCTTCAGTTTCAAGTAACGCTTTCTGCTGTTTTGTGACAGCATTCTCAGTTGCAGTAAGAATTTTTTTAAAATCCTCTTTATCAAGATTCTTTAACTCTACATTTATAGGAAATCTTCCCTGTAATTCTGGAATTAAATCTGAAGGCTTAGAAACATGAAATGCTCCAGCTCCAATAAATAGCATATGGTCAGTTTTTACTGGACCATGCTTGGTATTAACTACACTTCCTTCAACTATTGGAAGAATATCTCTTTGTACACCTTCACGAGAAACATCTGCACCTGACGCCATTGAATTTCCTGAGGCAATTTTATCTATTTCATCAATAAAAATAATACCGTTCTGCTCTGCATTTTCGATAGCATCATCAATCACCTGATCCATGTCTATTAGGTTTTGCGCCTCTTGCTCTCGAAGAATTTTTCTTGCCTCTCTAACTGTAACTTTTTTGTGTTTAGTCTTCTTAGGCATCATATCGCCAAATATATTTCCTATCGCTATTCCAATTCCCTCATTTTGTAAATCTAACTGATTAGTATTTACAGAATCCTCAATTTCAATGTCTATAAGCTGATCTTCTAATTTACCTTCTCTTAAATGAATTTTAACTTGTTCTTTTGCCATAGCAATATCTTCTGGAACGCTTTGCTTTTCCAGATTCTGCTGTTCTTCATACTGTTTTTTTTGACTTGGATAATTGGAATTTTTAAGGAAAAAATCAAATGGATTTGGTCCATTTACATTTTTCACATTATCTGATGCCGCACCCGGAACAAGCGCATCAATGATCTTCTCTTCAACCAGCTCATCAGCAATTCCGTACTTTTCATTGATACGTTGCTGCTTCGTAATCCTAACAGATGCTTCAACTAAATCTCTAATCATCGAATCAACATCTCGTCCAACGTATCCCAACTCAGTGAACTTAGTAGCTTCGACTTTAACAAAAGGTGCCTCCATTATCTTTGCTAGCCTTCTAGCAATCTCAGTTTTTCCCACTCCGGTAGGACCCATCATGAGGATATTCTTTGGGGTGATTTCTTCTCTCATCTCTTCACTAAGCTGACTGCGCCTATATCTATTTCTGAGAGCAATTGCAACAGATTTTTTTGCATCGTCTTGACCTATTATGTATTTATCAAGCTCAGCAACTATCTGTTTAGGAGTCATCGTCTTTATATTATTTTTCATTATTACCTCCTATAACTTTTCAACAGAAATATTGTCATTTGTGTATACGCAAATAGAAGAAGCAATCTCTAAGGATTTACGAACAATACTCTCAGCATCTAGTTCAGTATTATCAAATAGAGCGGTTGCAGCTGAATATGCGTAATTACCACCTGAACCTATTGCAACAACATTTTTATCAGGCTCAATAACTTCTCCATTTCCAGAAATCACTAATAAATCTTCTTCATTAGCAACTATCATAAGTGCTTCTAGACTACGAGTAGCTTTGTCACTCCTCCAAAACTGAGCCAAATCAACAGCTGCACGCTTAAGATTCCCATCATGCTCCTGTAACTTATTTTCAAACTTATCGGTAAGTGAAAATGCATCGGCAACAGAACCTGCAAACCCAGTTAAAACTTTTCCTCTAAAAATCTTCTTAACCTTTTTTGCACCATTCTTCATGATGGTAGTCTCGCCCATCGTAACTTGGCCATCTCCACCAATACATATATCTCCATTAGGCCTCTTAACTGCACAAATGGTTGTAGCATGAAATTGAACCATCATACACCTCCAAATAATAATAAACCTTTACTTATTCTCTGTTATTTCATAGTTGCATTTTTCATTAGAACATTTAATTTTAGCCTTTTTACCTTTGCCTTCAAGAAGCATCGATCCGCATTTAGGGCAAAATTCCCCTGTTGGCTTATCCCAGAATGATACATCACAGTCTGGATAGCCACTACAACCATAGAATATTTTCCCTCCGCGTCTAGTTCTCTTTTCAATTATTGGTTTGCCACATTTTGGACAACTTACACCAATTTCCTTTGCTATTGGTTTTGTATTTTTGCATTCAGGATAACCAGTACAGGCCAAGAATTTACCAAAACGGCTCTCCTTAATTGCCATAGGCTTTCCACATAATTCACAAACCTCATCACTTAGAACTACTTCTTGTTCTATCTTCTCTACTTCATTTTTTGCAACTTCTAACTCTTTGCTAAATGGAACGTAGAAGTCCTCTATTACATGCTTCCAAGCCTCTTTTTTTAGTTCAACTTGGTCAAGCTGATTCTCTAATTCGCCTGTAAATTCTACATCTACAATATCGCCAAAATATTCTGAAAGAATACCTGTAACATCAAAACCAAGTTGTGTTGGAACGAGATTTTTCTTCTCCCTAGTAACATAACGTCTACCCGTAAGAGTCGTTATTATTGCAGAATACGTACTAGGACGTCCTATATTCTTTTCCTCCATCTCTTTAACGAGACCAGCTTCTGTATACCTAGCAGGTGGCTGTGTAAATTTCTGCTCCTTAATGAGCTCTTTACACTTAAGTTCATCACCCTTTTGAAGTTCTGGCACATATGAATCCTTCTCATTAGCTATAGGATATACCCTTCTCCATCCATCAAATACTAATCTTGATCCTGATGCTCTAAATTCATATCCATTATTTTCTATGGTTACAGTCACAGTATCAAACTCAGCAGCTGGCATCTGTGATGCAACAAATCGGTTCCAAACAAGTGTATATAGTTTAAACTGGTCTGCGGTTAAAGAATCACGTATTGTCTCCGGTTCAAGCTTAATATCTGTAGGTCTAATTGCTTCATGGGCATCCTGTATATCCTTTTTCTTGTTTGAAAATGAGTTGTTGGAACTATATTCTTTGCCAAACTTTTTAGTAATAAATTCCGATGCAGCTTCCTTTGCAGCAGACGAAACTCTAACTGAATCAGTACGTAGATACGTAATTAAACCTCTTGTTCCAATTCCTTTAATGTCAATTCCTTCATATAACTGCTGAGCAACTTGCATTGTCTTCTTGGTCTGGAAATTTAACTTTATAGAAGCATCCTGTTGCATGCTACTTGTAGTAAATGGCGCATTAGGTTTTGGCTTTCTCTTTCCTGTCTTTACGCTTTTCACTACAAATTTACCTGATTTGAGCTTTTTCTCAACACTATCAGCTTCTTCAGCTGTCGTAATACGAAGATCTTTGCCATCATACTTACTGAGGGCTGCATTAAAATTATCTCCATAATCAGCTGTTATAGTCCAATACTCTTCAGGTATAAAAGATTTTATTTCATTCTCTCTATCACAAATCATCTTGAGAGCTGCAGATTGTACTCTGCCAGCAGAGAGCCCTCGTCTTACCTTCTGCCATAGAAGCGGGCTGATCTGATAACCAACTAGCCTATCTAGCACTCTTCTAGCTTGCTGTGCGTTGACTAACCCCATATCAATTGAGCGAGGATGCTTAATAGCTTCTTTTACAGCTTCTTTGTTGATTTCATTAAAAACTATTCTACATTCGCTATTTGGATCTATATCAAGTAGATATGCGAGATGCCATGATATAGCCTCTCCCTCACGGTCTGGGTCAGTTGCCAAAAGAACACGCGACGCCGACGACGCAGCCTTCTTTAGTTCCTTAATTTTGTCACCCTTACCTCTTATATTTATATATCCTGGTTCAAATTGATCTTCTATGTCTATTCCTAGTCTACTCTTAGGTAAATCCCTTACATGCCCTACCGAAGCGAGCACATTATAAGAAGGACCTAAGTATTTACCAATAACTTTAGCTTTTGAAGGCGACTCAACAATTAAAAGTGTACGCTTTCTCGCCGTCTTCTTGGACTTTGCTGTATTTTTCTTATTAGTTGACGTTTTAACTGTTGTACTAGGCATCAATTAACCCCTTAATAATTAATTCATAAATATAACTTCTCTATAATATTAGAGTTCATCATAAACCTTGAGATTTTATTTTGCAAGAAATACTTTACCACCGTAGGTTGTAATGATACCTTTAATCTCGAGCACTGTAAGTATAGCACTGACTTTCCCAGCGTTTTTGTTGAGATTGTGTGCAATGCTATCAATAGTACAACAAGTGGATTTCTGAATTTCTTTATAAATCTCAAGTTCATCGTTTCCAAGCTCTTGTGTGATTTCGTGTGGAGTATATTCCACTCCTTTGATATCTGATGTGACGTCGCAAATACTTATCATTGGAATAGCGCCATCCTTAATTAATTTATTTGTTCCAACACTGAATTGGCTATTGATGTTTCCCGGCACAGCGTAGATGCTCTTCCCTTGTTGATTTGCAAAATCAGCAGTTATCAGTGAACCACTATTAAGACCCGCTTCCACAACCACGACTGCTTCAGATAATGCGCTTATAATCCTATTTCTCTGAGGAAATGTATACTTTGCACCAGGCGTTCCAGGGGCATATTCAGATATAATCAAACCGCTTGAGGCTATTTTGTCATATAGCCATGCATTTCTCACTGGATGAATGATGTCAATTCCAGTTCCTAGTACAGCTATGGCTTTCCCTCCCATACTTACTGTACCTTCATGAGCAAAACTATCTATCCCATATGCCAGCCCTGAAATTACAGGTATATTAGCCTTAGCAAGTTCTTTACCTATCATTTGAGCTACTATTTTCCCATAAAGTGTGTATTTCCTTGAACCAACCACTGCAACGGATTTGATATTAAGTAAATTTAAGTCTCCTATACAATAAATACGCTCAGGTGGATTATTTATTATTCTTAAATTTTCTGGATAATGAGGCGAGTTAATATTAATTTCTTTTATTTTATTTTGATAATTATTATTCATGTTTAAACTTTTCCTTTATCAAATTCACCACATCTATATCCGAGTGCTTCTGCCAAATGTACAACACTAACTTTCCGCTCTTGCTCTACATCCGCAATTGTTCTTGCTACCTTAAGAGTGCGTATATAGCTTCTCGGTGATAAATTTAATCTATCATATGCACTTTCTATAAATTCATTTTCCAGACTTCCTAATAAGCAGGCATCTCTGATACTCTTATCACTTATATTCCCGCATTTTTCATCTCTTCCTTCGGTTTTAGAGAACTTTATTGCATCACTTACCATAAAACTCATCGTTTTACTATCTAACACTATATTTTTACCTCTTTTATCTGATTTCAGATCCTCATATTTCACTTCTTGCATGTTAAGCTGTAAGTCTATCCGATCCAAAATTGGTCCACTCATACGCCTTCTGTATCTAGCAATCTCTTGTGCAGTACAAGTGCATTCAGTTGATTCACTTCCAAAAAATCCACATGGGCAAGGGTTTGCCGCCACAACTACAAGTGACTTGCATGGGAATTCATATGTAGTCCCTTGTCTTGAAATAACAATCTTGTGATCCTCCAATGGCTGACGAAGAGCTTCTATTTGCCCCGTATCAAACTCGCAAAATTCATCGAGAAACAGCACCCCATTATGGGCTAAAGAAAGTTCCCCAGGCATTGGATAGAGACCGCCACCAAGCAGAGCTGCTCTAGATATAGTGTGATGCGGAGCCCTAAAAGGTCTATTTATTAAATCATTATCCCCCTTATTAAGTTGTCCAGCTACAGAATGTATTATAGTAGATTCTAGTAGTTCATTCTTTGTTATTGGCGGAAGAATAGTAGGCATTCTTTTTACCAGCATTGTTTTACCACATCCTGGAGGGCCAATCATCAGAAGCGGATGCTTACCGGCAGCTGCTATAATAAGGGCTCTTTTTGCATACTCCTGCCCTTTTATATCTGAGTAATCGCAATCTTCCCTTGTCTTACTAGGTTCACTTGTAAAAACATAGCTACACCCTTCACTAACTTCATTATTAATAGCATGTATTGCTTCTTCAAGCTTTCTGACCCCAATTACTGAAATCCCTTCAACCATAGATGCTTCCTTCATATTTCTTGCAGGTAGAATTACTTTTTTAATACCTACTTCACGAAGAGAGATGATAATAGGTAAAACTCCATCTACTGGCATAACCCTTCCAGATAGAGATAGCTCTCCGATGATCGCATATGCTTCTGCTTTTCTACTGTTAACTACTAAGGTGCTTGAAAGCACACCGATAGCAATTGGGAGATCAAGATGACTTCCATTTTTATTAATGCTTGCTGGCGATAGATTTACTGTTATGTGACCATGTGGAAATTCATAACCTGAATGGACTATTGCTGAACGAATTCTCTCCCTCGATTCAATAACTGATTTTGAGGCTAATCCAACAATATTGAAATTAGGAAGACCATTACTTATACAGGTTTCAATATTTACCTTCTGTCCTTTAATCCCTTTAATAACTCCACTTGTAATCGTTGAAAGCATACACACCTCTAAAAACAGTCCTTACTAACTTTGTATTCAATTTCGACTACGTCAAATCGAGCATTATAATTGCTAAAATCTGTATGGGTAAGCAAGAAATAACTGGCTACATTTTTAATATGGCGGATCTTATTACTTGATATTGCCTCTGCAGGATAACCATATTTATTACTCGTTCTCGTCTTTACTTCAATAAAACTAAGCACTTTATCCTTCGTATCTATAGCAATAATATCTATCTCGCCTAATTTACATGTGTAGTTTCGTGCAATCACCTCATATCCTTGTTTTTCAAGTATATCTGCGGCCATGTTTTCGCCAAGACTACCGATTATCTTGTTGTACTTCATAAATCCTCCATTTCAATATTTTTATAAATATGATTTAAAATTATCATCCAAACTCTTTTTATCACGGAATACTTAAGTATTCATTATTATTGCAAAAAAAATGCATACAGTACCGTAATTAGTGAATTCACAGTACGCATGCATTGATTTTTTATTTTAAGTAGATTTTATACTTATTCGTCAAAGCAGAATCTTAGTATAGCCTTGCCGACGCCTCCATTTACGTTTGTATCAGTTATATAATCAGCGTTTTCCTTGACGATATCCCATGCATTTCCCATAGCAACTCCAATTTCCGCTAACTGCAGCATCGGTATATCATTTGCAGCATCGCCACAGCACATAAGTTCAGATTTATCAATTGATAGTATTTTCATCAGTTCTGAGAGCGCTTTACTTTTGCTTGAGCCAAGACCACCTATTTCTATATTATTAGGCACAGATGATGTAACATTAGCATCATAAGTGCTCACAATTTTTCGGATATCTTCAAGCTTATCCATATCTTCAAAAAAGATATTTATATTTTCAATCTCTGCAGAGTTTTCAAGCATAAATCCAAATATATCATCCAATGGATTTCTCGTTCTAAGAACATATTCGCGTCTTCTATGTATACTTCCATTAACATCGATATCATGATAAAGAGCAGCATCTATATATGCTCTTCCATCGTGAAAAGCTTCGAGATACAAATTCTCTTCTTTTGCAAGAGTTACTAATCTCTCGATTACCATGGAATTTATAAAGCTAGAATACACATCACGACCGGACTTCAAATCTCGTACATGAGCTCCATTTGACGAAATTATATATCTTAGCCCTGATATATTCATAATATCTTCCGGAACAGCTGTAATAACACGTCCTGTCGTCACAACAACATTGATATCTGCAGCTATTGCACGTTCAATAGCAATCTTGTTGAGCTCAGGAAGCTTACCGTTAATTCCAAGTGTTGTTCCATCCAAATCTAATCCAATAATCTTAATACTCATATGTGCCTCACAAAGCTTTTTGTTGATTTTTCAGCCTAAAAACGAGAACTCAATTGCAAATGATTCGCGTTTGAATTATAATTCACTATTGAGCTAATAACGAATTACATTATATATTGAATTAGCTATTTAATCTATATTTTAATTTTTTGACAGGATAGAGAAATGAAAATTGCGATAATTGGAGCTGGAAAGCTTGGAATCAGGATTACTGAAGCTCTGCTTGACGGAGATTATGATGTTACAGTTGTAGATAATAATGAAAAAAAATTAGATATACTAGCGCAGCAGTTTGACGTATTCACTGTTCTTGGTGATGCCAAGACTATCGAAACACTAAATAAGATCGATGTAAAGTCATTTGATTTTCTTATCGCTACAACGACATCAGATGATACAAATATCCTAGCTGCTTCGTTTGCAAAAATTCTTGGATGCAAACGTGTAATTGCTAGAGTTAGAGAGCCGGAACATATGAATCAGCTCGACTTTCTAAGAGAACACTACAATATAGACATGCTCATCAATCCTGATCTTCTCATCACATCTGAAATTTATAGATATTTAGTCGAGAAATATACCCTTAGTAACGGTATTTTCACATCGAGAAGTATCGCACTGATTGAATTCGAGGCTGATAAGAAACCTCAGCTCATTGGTAAATCACTAGTTGAATTCCGCACCATAATGCCAGATATGCTAATGGTCGGCATTTCTCGCAAAGGTAAAATGATAATTCCGCATGGTAATTCTGTTATCGAAGCGCACGACCTCCTCTATCTTATAGGTGAAAAGGAAAATGTATTTGATTTAGCTAGCCGTGTACACACAAAGATGAAGCATTCCTCTGTACAGAAGGTTATGATAATCGGTGGTGGAAAAACTGGATATTACCTTGCATCACGTCTATCTGAATATGGTGTATTCGTAAAGATTATCGAAAAAGATAAAGATCGTTGTCATTATTTGGCTAATAAACTTGAGAATGTAATGGTTCTTAATGGTGATGGCTCTAATGTTGGACTATTGACTGAAGAGGATATGGATGAAATGGATGCATTTGTAACAGCAACAGGTTACGACGAAGAAAACCTCCTGCTCGCGCTCATGGCCAAGACACATGGTATAGAAGACGTAATTTCAAAGGTTAGTCACGACAGCTACACTGATTTGATTTCCAGGCTCGGAATAGATGTAGTTCTTAACCCACTTGATATAAGCTGTTCAACAGTTCTTAGGCTTATACGCGGAGCTAAAAAAGTTATATCATCCGTTCTTCTACAAGGTCAGGCCGAACTCATGGAGGTTTATGCTCAGGAAGGTATGGGTATGATAAATATTCCGCTCAAAAATATGAACCTGCCTGATTATATAATCATCGCAGCTATTCATCGTGGGATGAATACCATAATTCCTGATGGAAATACAAAAATTAAACCTGGAGATCGAGTTACAATCGTCTGCATGATCTCAAACATCGGATACGTAGAGAAACTATTTAAGCCAAATATAAGGCTTAATATTTTGAAGTAAGCGCCATGTATAAACGAGTTATTAACATAATTGGAAAACTGCAATTTATTATCGGAGGTAGCATGATGCTACCTCTATTTGTCGCGGTGATTTACAAAGAATATAACTCTGTCGTTGCTTTTACTATAGCATGCACAATTTCTATTGGTTTAGGTATTATCACAACTAGCATTCTAGGTAGAGATGAGCAGGTAGAGTCTCTTCGCTATACGGATAGCTATTTCATCGTTTCCTTTGCGTGGATTATGTCCTCTGTTTTGGCAGCAATACCTTTCGTAATACAGGGGTCTATTCCAAATGTATTCGATGCATTTTTTGAAATGTGCTCTGGCTTCTCAACAACTGGAGCCACTATACTCACAGATGTTGAAGCTCTGCCAAAATCGATGTTACTTTGGCGTTCGGAAACCCAGTGGCTTGGTGGCATGGGAATTATCGTTTTAATGGTTGCACTCGTACCTAACTTAGGAGTAAAAGCTCAAAATGTTGCAAGTGCAGAAACTCCTGGTCCAACCGTGACGAAACTGACTTCTAGGTTCACTGATACGGCTAGAAATCTTTATATAGCGTACGTTATACTTACCGTTATTCTAATAGCTCTGTTGCTTTTTGGTGGTATGAATATGTTTGATGCTGTTGCTCACTCTTTCTCAACTATGGCTACTGGTGGTTTTGGTACATATAACGATAGTATTGCTCACTTCCATAGCTATTACATTACATGGATTATTACGATATTCATGATTATCGCAGGTACGAACTTCAATCTCTTTTTTACGATGATTGGTGGCAAGATTAAGACTGCCCTTGCTGATGAAGAATTGAGACTTTATGTTGCGATTTTGGTAATATCTACATCGCTTATTACAATTTCGCTTTTCTCCCAAGGAGGATATAAGAGCACATTTAAAGCAATTACTGATGCAGCTTTTCAAGTTGCAACGATGATATCCACTACTGGATATGCAACTATTGATTTCAACCTTTGGCCAGCTTTTTGTAAGATGGTCTTGATACTAGTTATGTTTACAGGAGCAATGAGTTCATCAACGGCTGGCGGAATAAAAATTATACGTGTGCTGTCTGTATTTAAGATGTTTAAGCGTGAAGTTAGGGTTAGACTTCATGACAATATTATTGACGATGTTAAATATAATGGCACAAAGATCTCCGGTGAGGTTATGATGTACATGCTATCATTTGTCATTACATTTCTGATGACGCTTGGCATTGGAACAATTTTGGTTTCTCTTCGATCCAACGCAGATTTAGTTACAGATTTTACTGCTGTTTTATCTTGTATAAGCAACGTTGGTCCGGGATTAGCTAAGGTAGGTCCGATAGAAAATTTCCATTTCTATTCCGACTTTTCAACATTTGTGCTTGCGCTAATAATGATAATCGGCAGACTTGAGCTGAGCACTTTCCTAATTATGTTCTCCAGGCATTACTGGAATAGACATAGAGTTTAAAGAGGATATCAAATGGTTAGTAAAGAAAAGAGATTTGTTCTTCATATAGTGTTTGCCTCCCTAATGATATTTGGGGCTTTCACGGTCCCAGCTGTTTTGTTATGCATTAGATATCAGGATTATAACGAACTAGCTCATATTGGGACGATATCTATTTCAACATTAATTATAGGCTTTATAGGTCAGAAAGTGTTTTACTATGATGTAAATCGTATGAATTCGAGAATATGCTTTATGACGACTATTTTTACATGGCTCACTATGATCTTCATAACATCAATTCCCTTCTACCTCAGCAGTCTTAACTTATCTTATATAGATTCTTTGTATGAAGCGGTTGCATCGTGGACAACTACTGGTACTTCGGTCGTAAACTCTGATGTTATGCCTGTTGGTCTTCAAATGTTACGCGCTTCGTGTAACTGGATGGGCGCACTCGGAATTATTGTTATTGCTTTAAACTTCCTACCTACATGGCAGTTTGTAGGAAGATCTCTTGTCATCACAGAGATAGCTGGTCCTGGATTTATGAAAATAAATACCACTTTCAGAAAGACTTATCGAAGAGCTCTGGCAATATATATCTCTCTGACAGCAATTCAGTATGTTCTGCTTAGAATCTCGGGTCTGAAGAAAAGTGATTCCCTAATTACTTCACTGAGCAACATCAGTACTGCCGGTTTAATGAATTTAAATAACGGTAATATTGTTGGTTATGGAATAGCTGTAAAGATAATAATAACAATTTTCGCATTCATAAGTTCACTCAACTTTTCTATTCTATTATTAGCAACTATGAAAAAATTCAAGGAACTATCTGAGGAACCAGAATTAAAATTCCACTCTGGAAGAATTATTATAACTGCTGGTTTTATTACGGCAATATTGTATATCACTTATAATAGAGGTCTTTCATTGCTCAAGGAATTCGGTAATGTACTCATGCAGGTTATTTCTTATTTTACTACTGCAGGATATCAAATTACCGACACTAGCCGATGGCCAGGGGCGGCTTGTGCAATTATATTAGTTCAAATGTTTATCGGGGCATGCGCGATATCTTCTGGTGGTGGAATAAAAGCTGCAAGAACTATAATTGCCGTTAAAACGGCTTCAAGAACGCTTTATCACCACATTCATAAGAATGCCATCAGACCCATTAAATATTCAGGAACACCGCTTAAACTCAACACACTGCTCCGTTGTAATTTGTACATTGTAATGTTTGTTGTAACGTATCTGTTTGGGACGTTAATATTATCTATTGATCTTGATCTTAATAGCGCTCTAAACACTTCTCTTGCAATGCTGACTAATACTGGTACTTATATTAATCAAACCGCAACAAATGGGATTATTGACGACTACTCTATATTGTCCAAGATAGTAATGATGTTTCTGATGCTTGCTGGAAGACTTGAAATCTACCCTGTTTTACTCGTATTCTTCAAAAACTTCTGGAAGAATGATAACGAATTTTTATAAAAATAAAATGCTTCAGATAAGAATGAGTTCTATGTATCTCATCCTGATCTGAAGCTTATTTTTTAGCATCAACTCTTTTAGTGTTCAGTAATATCACTGCCCAATGAGATCAAAATTAATATATCCGTCTTCTAGACTAGCATCTATTACTATTATCTTAACAGGCTGACCGAGGGTAATTACTCTACCACTAACCTCATCAATAGCAGAGTAAGTCTTTTCATCAAGGATATATCTATTGCCAAGTAAATCGATATTTATAAATCCTTCTATAGTATTGTCTAGCTCAACATAAATACCGTGAGATTTTACACCGCTTACGACACCATTGAACTCTCTGCCAATATGATTACGCATATAGATAACTTGATAGTGCTTTGTGATCTTTCTCTCCAGTTCCATCGCCTTTCGCTCTGTCACTGATACATGTTTACAAGCATAATCCAAGAACGAATTATACTCTCTGTCAATAGAAAAAAATTCACCTAAATGAATTTGATTCTTAATTGTTCTATGTACTAGCAAATCAGCATATCTTCTTATTGGTGATGTAAAATGACAATAGTACTTAAACGCAAGTCCATAATGTCCTAAGCATTCCGGTGAATAATATGCCTTCTGCATTGTTCTAATCATCACTCGACTTACTAGAGCTTCTTCTAGTTTGCCATCAAGCATACATAGAATATTGCTTAACTCTTTTGTCTTTATCGAATCTGATTTTCCATTGAGGCAAAAGCCTAGGTTCATCAAAACTTCTTTTAGCTCCATCATTTTAAGTGCATCAGGCTTCTCGTGAACTCTGTAAGCAAATGGCACTTTTGCCCAGAAATAGTGCTCTGCAACAGTCTTGTTGGCTACGAGCATAAATTCCTCTATCATGCGATTTGCTACTCTGCGCTCAGACAGCACAACATCTGTCGGCTCACCATCATCATTTAGGATTATCTTTGATTCAGGCAAATCAAATTCCAGACTTCCGTCACGTTTACGTCTTCTAGATAGGACATAATATAAATCAAATGCATCACTAAGCATCGGAAACACATCGCTATACTTTCTGATTAAATCTTCATCATGATCCTCTAGCATATTCGATACATCATCATATATAAGTCTATAGTTAGACTCTATTATAGATTCGCAAATATCGTAATTTACAACGTGCCCCTCATCGTCAATTTCCATTGCACAGGTAAGTGTAAGTCTTTCGACCCTAGGATTTAAACTGCACTCACCATTTGAAAGACGTTCAGGAAGCATAGGTAAAACTCGGTCTGGTAAATATACACTATTTCCTCGATTTAAAGCTTCTTTATCAAGCATACTACCTACACGAACATATTCTGCAACGTCTGCGATATGTACGAGCAATTCATAGTTTCCACTATCCAGCTGGCTAACGCTTATAGCATCGTCAAAATCCTTTGAATCAGCCCCATCAATAGTTACAGTCATGAGTTCTCTATAGTCCTTACGTCCAAGAGAAGGAGCAATTTTAACTTTATTAGCTACCGCATCAGCTTCGTTAATGACTCGATTAAAAAAATGAGGTTTTACGCCATAATCAGCCATTTGACTCAAAATAAATGCATCTCTATCTCCTGCCATAGCTACTACAGTTTTAATCCTACCTTCAGCAATATAATCACCTTTAGGATATCTAATAATCTTTGCTTTAACTACATCTCCAGTTTTTGCTGAGCCAATATTCTTTTTAGATATCATTATGTAGTCCTTGTTATTATTAATCGGATATACAAGATATAAGCCACGTTCCATAATTAAATGTCCGACAACATACTGACAGCTGCGCTCTATGATTTTAATTATATTGCCTTCAAAAGCTCCGCGCCGTCTGTTATTTTCACGTGCTTTCACTCGCACGATATCTCCATTCATAGCACCATTCATATCCCTACCAGATACAAATACATCATCCACATTATTAGGACACACGAAACCAAACCCACGCTTGTTCTTCATGAGCTTACCTTCTACTATCACATATTTCCTAGTGCTTCTTTTTGGCTTTGTTATCTTTCTTTTTCTAGACATCTCACCCTGCTTGTAAATATAAAAATAGGCCGACAAAAGTCGGCCATGACAATCTATTTATTATTTATTCTTCTGTTGCTTCAGCTTCAGTTTCAGTTTCTTCATCACCAAGCAATGCCTTAATGCTTAGACTGATTCTCTTTCTATCTGCATCGATTTCCATAATCTTAGCAGTTATCGAATCTCCAAGCTCTAACTCGTCAGAAACATTCTCAACTCTTCTGTTAGCAATCTCAGAAATATGGACTAGCCCATCAAGACCAGCTTCTAGCTCAACAAATGCGCCATAGTCTTTAATCTGAACTACTTTACCTTCGATAATCTGTCCAATCTCATACTTGGAACCAACTAATGACCATGGTTCAGGCTGAGTCTGCTTTAGACCGAGTGAAATCTTTCCTTTCTCTTCATTTAATGCAAGAATCTTAACGTTGATAATGTCTCCGATATTAAGAACCTCCTTAGGATGCTTAAGTTTACCCCAAGAAATTTCAGAGATGTGAAGAAGTCCGTCAACACCACCGATGTCTACGAATGCACCGTAGTCAGTGAATCTCATTACTTTACCCTCAACAACATCGCCAACATTTAGGTTTGCCCAAATCTCTGCTACCTGCTTACGCTTTTCGTCAACTAGTACAGCCTTTCTTGAGAAAACTGCTCTGTTACGCTTGTTGTCAACCTTGATAACCTCAACATCTACTGTCTGTCCTAGGAATTCGTCGGCATTTTCAACATATCTATCAGATAGCTGAGAAAGAGGAATAAATCCTGAAATCTCCTTGTATGCTGCAATTACTCCGCTGTTAACAGATTTAACTAGCTTAACTGAAATGATTTCCTTATTAGTCTGTGCGGCAGCAAGTTCCTTGAAGTTCTCATTCATCTCGAGTCTCTTCTTGGAAAGAAGAATTCCACCCTCTCCATCATCTGACTTCATTACCTTGGCCTGGATTTCATCACCTTCCTTGAATAAGTCAGCTAGAGTCTGTCCTGGCTCCAGAGATACCTCATTCTTCAAAAGAATTCCATCCTTCTTGCATCCAATGTTAACGATTACCTCGTTATCCATTACCTGATGCACAGTTCCATCAACAATTTCTCCAGGTCTTGGTAGACGCAAAGAATTCTCAATGTCATCCATAAAATCCAACATAGGATTATGATCAACATTAGCTGTGACATTTTCGCTCATACTAGCAATAACCTCCTTAATAATCCATTCGGGTGTTGAAGCACCCGCAGTTACCCCTATTTTATTATAATTGCCCAGTTCTTTCAACTCTAAATCTGAAATGTCCTGTATAAATAATGCATTTTTACAGGTTTTTTTTGCTATTTCATATAGTTTTTTTGAATTTGAGCTATTAGGGTCTCCAATAACAACCATAACGTCTACTTTTTCAGATAGTTTTGCACAGCTCTCTTGTCGATCTCTAGTCGCATTGCAGATGGTATTTTTTATCTCATATTTAAAAGATTTTTCATCGAAAACGCGAAGTATTGAATCCAGTAGTTCTCTTTTTATTGTTGTCTGACATACTATCAAAGGGATTTTGTCAGAATTAAAATTATTGACGAATTGCTCCGCCTTTTCTTCGTTCTCGAGAATTATACCTGCGTAATCACACCAGCCATTAGTAGCCTTAACTTCTTGATGATTTGCACTCCCAATGATTATGACTGGTCTACCGTCTTTATGAGCCGATAAAACCAAATTATGAATCTTAGTAACGAATACGCAAGTAGTGTCTATTAACTCTATATTCTTTAATTCTGCCTGATCGTAAAATTCCTTTGGTTCCCCATGAGAACGTACAATTACCACATCACCTTCTTTTGCTTCATCGAAAGATGAAATCGTTTTTACTCCCATAGATGCAACTTTGTCAGTGACAGCACTATTATGAATTAGATTGCCGCACGTGTATGTAGTGCGGCAATCTTTTTTAGCTCTATCTATTTGTTCAAAGGTCTTATCAATGGCTTTCTCTACGCCAAAACAAAACCCAGAATGATCAGCTCTTATTATTTCCAATTATCCCCCTTACCTGCTCTTAGAAACACTTTTTCCCAGGAAATTTAGCACCAGCGCCAAGTCCATCTTCAATTCTTAGAAGCTGATTATATTTAGCAACTCTATCTGTACGCGCAGGTGCTCCAGTTTTAATCTGTCTAGCATTGATACCAACTACCAAATCGGCAATAGTAGTATCTTCAGTCTCACCAGATCTGTGCGAAACTATAGCATTGTATCCGTTCTTTTTAGCAAGCTCAATCGCCTCTAGTGTCTCAGAGATGCTTCCAATCTGGTTAAGTTTAATTAAAATTGTATTCGCACAGCCTAACTCAATTCCCTTTGCCAATTTTTCTGGATTTGTAACAAATAGATCGTCACCAACAATCTGAACCTTGTTTCCAAGCTTCTCTGTCATAAGCTTCCAACCATCCCAATCATCTTCATCCATTCCATCCTCGATGGAAGCAATTGGATACTTGTCACAGAATTCAGCCCAGTTTTGAACTAGTTCTGCTGCGCTGAACTCTCTGCCTGACTTTGGCATCTTATAGAACCCGGTCTTTTCAGTCTTCCAGCCGCTTGCCGCAGCATCAATTGCGATGACAAAATCATCGCCTGGTTTATAACCAGCATTCTTGATAGCTGCTAAAATATAGTCTAGCACTTCAAATTCATCTTTAAGATCTGGAGCAAATCCACCTTCATCACCAATTCCTACTGAATATCCTGCCTTTTTTAGATCTTTACCTAATTGATGATATACTTCAGCACACCATCTTAAGCATTCTCTGAAGGAAGGGGCGCCTATAGGCATAATCATGAATTCCTGTACATCTACTGTATTTGATGCGTGCTCTCCTCCATTTAGGATATTCATCATTGGAACAGGTAGTGTATTGGCATTAATGCCACCGAAAAATTTAAATAGCGGAATACCTAATGATTTAGCTGCCGCCTTAGAGCAAGCAAGCGAAACTGCAAGAATAGCATTAGCTCCAAAATTACTTTTTTCTTTTGTTCCATCTGCATCAATCATCAGTTTCTCTAATGTATATATATCCTGAGCATCCTTGCCAAGAAGTAAAGTTTTAATCTCATTGTTAACGTGATATACCGCTTTAGAAACGCCCTTGCCACCATATCGAGATTTATCACCATCTCTAAGCTCAAGAGCTTCATATATGCCTGTTGATGCACCACTTGGTGTATCTCCAACTGCAACAGTCCCATCTTCTAGCCATACCTCAGCTTCTACTGTAGGATTTCCTCTTGAATCAAGAATTTCTCTGCCAATTACATTTGTGATTTTAGATGACATACCATACCCTCCGTTTGAAAATAAATTTAATACAATATTATTCGCATAATATTTATCTGTAATTATTGTAGTTTGAAAGCTGCATTTGCAATTTCCATAAATGTACCAACCTCAAGGCTTGCGCCTCCTATCAATCCTCCGTTAATATCAGGCTTTTTTAGAAGTTCATCGGCATTTGAAGGCTTCATACTACCTCCATACTGAATTATTATTGCTTCAGCAGTTTCCCTTCCGTACATACCCTCTACCATTCCTCTGATAAATCCACACATCTCTTCTGCCTGATCTGGATTCGCCGTCTTACCTGTGCCTATTGCCCAAATTGGTTCATATGCTATAACAATCTGTTCTACCTCCGCTGGTGTGAATCCATCTAAATCTTCAGTGATCTGGCTACTAACAAACAGCATTGCATTACCAGCATCCCTAATCTCAAGACTTTCACCAACGCATAAAATAGGTGTGATTTCTTCGGTTAAAAGCGCTTTAAGTTTTCTATTTACCGTACTATCTGTCTCAGCAAAATATTCTCTTCTTTCAGAATGTCCCACTATACAAACCTCTATGTCAAGTTCCTTGAGCATAGGTGCGGAGATTTCTCCCGTGTAAGCACCACTCTTCTCAAAATGAACATTCTGTGCACCTACCTTTATACCAGTACCATCAAATGCCCTCTTGAGTGTTTCAAGCTGTGTAAATGGTGCAATGATTGCTAATTGTTCTGGATGTGCAATATTCTCGCCTTTTAATTGATTAGCAAAGCTTTTTGCTTCAGCAATTGATTTATTCATCTTCCAATTACCAGCAATTAAAAATTTTTTCATCAAAACATCCTACCTCTTTTTTTATTTATCACTTAAGCAAGCTATTCCAGGAAGCTTTTTTCCCTCTAGGAATTCGAGACTTGCTCCACCTCCTGTGGAAATATGCGTCATCTTATCAGCTAATCCAAAAGAAGTAACTGCTGCAGCTGAATCTCCACCACCGATTATTGTAGTAGCATTAATTGATGCTAAGCATTCTGCAATAGCTCTTGTTCCAGAGGCAAAAGTTGGCATCTCAAAAACTCCCATCGGTCCATTCCAAACAATAGTCTTGCACTTCTCAAGTTCGCTGCAGTATAACTGCTCAGATTTTGGTCCAATATCCATCCCCATCATATCATCAGGAATCTCCGAAACACTGCAAACTTCATGCTCAGATTCATTTGAAAACTCTTTAGCTGCTACCACATCTACTGGTAGTACAAGCTTTACTCCCTTTGCACCAGCTTCTGCCTTTATCTTGTCTATAAGTTCAAAGCCTTCTTCATCGAAAAGAGATTTTCCAATGCTATAGCCTTCAGCTTTTAAGAATGTATAAACCATCCCTCCGCCTATAAATAAGTAATCTATCTTATCTAATAAGTTAATTATAACCGGGATTTTATCTTTTACTTTTGCACCACCCATTATTGCAGCTAGTGGTCTCTCTGGCTTTTCAATTGCAGCACCTAAAAATTTCAGTTCCTTCTCAATCAGGAATCCTGACACCGCAGGAATATAATCCGCAATACCTGTTGTTGAAGCATGCGCTCTATGCGCTGTTCCAAATGCATCCTGTACAAACACATCACCGAGAGATGCAAGCTCTCGTGCAAAACCAGGATCATTTTTCGTTTCTTCATTTCTATATCTTACATTTTCAAGAAGTGCAACTTCAGAAGGAGAAAGATTTTTCACTTCTTCGAAAACCTTTTCGTCCACCACTGAATCAGATTTTATGAAATTAACATGAGCTTCAAGTCTCTCACTAAGCCTTTCTGCTACTGAAGAGAGCGAGAATTCCTGATTAGGCTCACCTTTTGGTCTACCAAGATGCGATAAAATCACAACTTTTGCGCCATGATCACGTAGATACTTTATCGTAGGTAATGTAGCAACAATTCTAGTATCATCACTAATTCTACCATTTACAAGAGGAACATTGAAGTCACATCTTACAACCGCAGTTTTATCAGTCCAGTCAATATCCCTAATCGTCTTCTTCATGTCGTGTACCTCACTTGTACAAAATAAACGATATGCCGCGCAGAGTGCACGGCATCATATAGCTATAATTCTTATTTATTATCAACTTTTCCCATGTGCTGAATGAGTCTTAAAAGCTGTACGCTATATCCATACTCATTATCATAGAACATAATAAACTTGAAGAACTTGTCATTTAACTCGATTCCTTCTCTTGCATCGAATATGCAGGTGCAAGGATCTCCAATGAAATCACAGGAAACCACTTCATCATCAACGAATTCAATGATTCCCTTGAACTCATTTTCAGAAGCTTCTTTTACCTTAGCGCAAATATCATCGTAAGATGCTGAGTTCTTAAGGATAAGATTTAAATCGATAACCGATACATTAGCTGTCGGTACACGATAAGCTTTGCCAGTTAGTCTTCCTTCCAATTCTGGAATTACAAGAGATACAGCTTTTGCAGCACCTGTCGTTGTAGGAATTATATTGTTAAATACAGATCTCCCAGTTCTCCAATCCTTCATAGATCTTGCATCAACCACTTTCTGCTTAGCTGTCGCCGCATGGATAGTTGACATCAGACCCTGATCAATTCCCCAGTTATCATTGATAACCTTGCAGAGAGGTGCCAGGCAGTTTGTAGTACAAGATGCATTAGAAACAACATTAAACTTACTGTCGTATTCATCATGATTAACACCATATACATATGTGGGTGTTGCCTTGTCCTTGGCAGGAGCAGAAATAATTACTTTCTTAGCACCAGCATCAAGATGCGCCTGAGCCTTCTCCGTTGTGTTATAAGCACCTGTACCTTCAACTATATATTCAGCTCCGCACTTAGCCCAAGGAATATTCTTAGCATCATCTTCCATAAATACTGGAATCTTCTTGCCATTTACAACGATTCCATCTTCATACTTCTCAACAGTTCCTGGGAATCTGCCGAACGTAGAATCGTATTTAAGCATATAGACGATATAATCCAGATCGGAGTTACGCCAGTTAATACCTACAATTTCGATATCTTCCATATCAAGAGCAGCTCTCATAACAACCCTTGAAATTCTTCCGAATCCGCTAATACCGACTTTAATCATTTTTTCCTCCTTAACATTCGAAAAAGATAGCCATTACATAAAATACTATTATAGAAGCCCGGGGAATCCGTTTTGACGGAGAGCCTCAAATAAAACAATGTTGACTGAATTAGCAAGATTAAGAGATCTAAGCCTTGTGTTCTCACTCATAGGTATTCTGATAGCAGTGTCATTATATCTGCTAATCAGCTCCTTTGGAAGACCTCTTGTCTCTCTTCCAAATAAGAACATGTCTCCATCTTCATATTCAAAATCAGTGTAGCAATTCTCACCATGAGTGGTAGCAAGAAATAGTCTCGCATTTCCATATTCGAAGAGAAATTTATCTAAACTGTCGTGAACGATTAAATCTACGTATTTCCAGTAATCAAGTCCAGCTCTTCTAACTGATTTATCATCAATATTAAAACCAAGTGGTTTCACTAGATGAAGCGTAGTATTGGTTGCTGCGCAAGTTCTTGCGATATTACCAGTATTCTGTGGTATTTCTGGTTCAACTAAGACTACATGTAGCAACAATTTTATCTCCTTAAAACTAAAACTTTCAACAAAAATATAATATCAGTTAGATGTTGTATTTTCAATAATGCAATTCTAAATTTATTTTTGATTATTTTGATTATACTTACACACATTCTTTATACAGCATTCATGACATTTAGGATTTCTGGCAGTGCAACACCTTCTTCCATGAAAGATTAATACATGATGCATATGTGACCATCTGTTCTTCGGAATGACTTTCATAAGTGCCTTTTCAGTTTTTAAAACATCATCCTCATCAACTAGACCAATTCGATTAGATACCCGGAACACATGAGTATCAACAGCTATATGGGGTTCCCCAAATCCAACAGACATTACTACATTTGCTGTCTTACGTCCCACTCCTGGAAGTTTCTGAAGTTCCGAAAAATCACGAGGAATCTCCCCATCATATAGATCACAAAGCATTTTGCCTATTCCTACAAGGCTTTTTGCTTTATTTTTATATAGACCGAGAGTTTTAATCAAGGCCTCCACATCTTTACTATTCGCGGTTGCTAACTGGCTTGGATACTCATATGTGCTAAACAAATTGGGTGTTATCTTATTTACACTAGCATCTGTCGTCTGTGCAGATAAAACAACTGCTATAAGCAAATGAAAAATTGAGTCATAGTGAAGTGCGCAACCAGCATCTGGGTACTCTTCTTCTAATTTATCCAATACAGCTTTTACTTCTTCATCAGTTTTAAAATATTTTTTCGTTTTAAGTTTATTCATACTTTTAACCTTATAATTTAATCTTTAATCATTGACTTTATGCATACTTTTAATATAATTGTATACATAACATACATTATATATATCGTATACCTCGTGCAATGGTCTAACATAGGAGGCATATATGGTAATTAATCCAGAACTAGAGAGCAATCAGTCTCTATCAAACAGTCTTTTCGTGAAGGTCCAGGAAGACATTCTTAGCGGAAAGATACCAGCTAATTCAAAGCTTACTGAACAGGCGATATGCAAGCGTTTCAACGTTAGCAGAACTCCTGTGCGAGAGGCATTTAGACAATTAGAATCAGATGGACTCATTGAAAATATTCCTAATCGCGGTGCATACGTAATCGGACTATCTAGCCGTGATATCTCAGACCTATTTGATCTTAGGAGCACGTTTGAAGTTCAAGCAGTTGAATGGGCTACCGAGCGAATGAATGATGATGAAGTAAGTACACTTAAAGAAAACATCGAATTTATGGAATTCTATACTCTAAAAAATGATGTCGATAAGGTTTTTCATTTCAATTCTGCATTCCACAATATAATCTACAAAGGGACGAAGAACAGAATGCTTTTTCTTACTCTATCGACCTATCAAACATACCTTAAGCATTCGGCACCTGCGAAAACATTCTCTGATGAATATCTAAAGACAATACTACAGGAGCACAAGAATATTTTTGAAGCCTTCGAAACAAAAAATGCAGCTGCTGGTAAAACTGCTATGGGCTACCATATGAAGCAAAGCAAGCTTCGTAGAATGTCTCATTTATTCTAAATAACATTTCAATGCGATATTTTATAATACTATCGCATTGAAATTGAATTAAACTATTTATTTAACTTGTGCTCTATCCAACCCAATATATCTTTTATAACCTGTTTCTTACATGCATCATGGAGTATATCATGATAACAATCCTTATATAACTTGTACGAAACCTCATTATGGCCTTTTGCGCTAAGCATATTAGCTATTCTCATTACCGAATTTCCGCAGTTTCCTCTCTGGTCTTCCGCACCTGCAAGTATATAGATAGGAATATCTGGCAACCTAACTATGCCATCCTTTCCCTTCAGTTGTTCAATTACATATATCATCTCTCTGTAGGCAGATGCTGCGAGCATAAAACCACAGCCTTCATCGTCTACGTATTTTCTTACCTCTTCTTCATCACTGCTTAACCAGAAGAATTCGTTATAAGGTGGTGCACCTGATGGTTTTCCCGTCTGATACATAGTATTATGAACACTCTCAGATACAGAGTTAAATCCCTTTTTCTTTATATGATTATTAGCATTCAACTTGATTAAACTTAGAGCTGCTGGGATCTCAAGATTTTCCATAGAAATAATCATTGATATGTTTCCATACTTAATCGTATATAGTTCACAAAGCATGGCTCCAAATCCAGCACCAATTAAAATACGCGGAATGTCATCACCAACTTCAGAAACGACTTCGTCGAAAAGTGAATCTATGTCACCGAGTAATCCCTCATATGAATTTTTCTTCAATCCAAAGCATCCTTGATGGCCCTGCTTGCTCATACCATGTCCTATTAGGTCATTTCCACATACGTAAAATCCAGAATCGTTAAGCGCTATAGCTAGTTCCTGATAACGCAAACTATGTTCGCTTATGTCGTGAACTATCTGAACTATTGCACGCGGATTTGCGCATGTGTATTTAAACGAAACAACCTGTCCTTCACCATTTGCTGCACGTCTATATATATCTCTATATTCTGCCATGTGTCTACCTCACAACATTATAAGTGTACTAAATTATTCCGATGCCAGTAAATATGTGAATTTAATGTAGATCATCAGAATTAACACCGATTTATTAAAGTATAACATAAGAGATAGGTGCAAATAAAACACCTATCTCTATGCATAAATTTATATGAACTTTTGTAGCACTAGCTTAATGAACATCAAACTTTAGACTATCATCTGAAATAGTAATTTCAATAGTTTGACCATCGTTTACTTCGTTTGAAATAATCATCTCTGCAATTTGATTTTCGATGTTCTTCTGCACATACCTCTTAACTGGTCTTGCACCAAATTCTTCATCATAAGATTCTTTAGCGATAAAATGCCTTGCGTCTTCTGTAAGTTCAAGACCTATGCCTCGTTCTTCAAGTCTTTTTACGAGTGATTCAATAATTAAATCGACAATCTTTTCTATTTGTTCAACTGTAAGCGATTTAAATACTACTATATCGTCTATTCTATTGAGAAACTCTGGTCTAAAGAATGTCTTAAGCTGAGATTCGGGTAGATTAGAAGTCATGATAATGATCGTGTTCTTAAAATCCACTGTCCTTCCCTGATTGTCTGTAAGTCTTCCATCGTCTAGCAATTGAAGAAGTATATTAAATACATCTGGATGAGCTTTCTCGATTTCGTCAAACAGTATGACACTGTATGGCTTTCTTCTTACAGCTTCAGTTAGCTGTCCACCTTCATCATATCCTACATATCCTGGAGGAGATCCTACTAATCTTGAGACCGTGTGCTTCTCCATATATTCTGACATGTCAATTCTTATTAAATTCTTTTCAGTGTCAAAAAGTGTCTCTGTAAGCGCCTTAGCGAGCTCCGTCTTACCTACACCAGTAGGTCCTAAGAATATAAATGAGCCAACTGGACGGTTCTCATTCTTAAGCCCTGCACGAGCCCTCAAAATTGCCTCTGAAACAGCTCTTACACCTTCATCCTGACCGATTACCCTCTTATGAAGAATATCCTCTAGGTGAAGTAATTTTTCACGTTCAGATTCAGCGAGTTTACTTACCGGAATACCTGTCCACTCGGAGATTACTGCTTGAATTTCTTCTTCACCAACCTCTTCACGGAGCATTCTGCTCTCATTTGCCTGTTCTGTCTTATTCTTTAAATCTTCAATCTCTTTTTCTAGAGCTGGTAACTCACCATACTTTAACTTAGCAAGCTTCTCTAAATCATATTCACGCTCCGCACTCTCGATTTCATGGCGTAGCTCATCTAGCTTGAGCTTCTTATTTTTAAGCTCTTGAATCATATTTTTCTCATTTGACCATTTAGCCATGAGCTCGTCATTCTCAGTCTTAAGGTTTGCTAGCTCTTCGCTAATTGCATCTAATCTACTCTTGCTAGCCTTATCATCCTCTTTGGAAAGTGCTTGTTTCTCGATTTCAAGCTGCATGATTTTACGAGATATCTGATCAAGATCCGAAGGCATACTATCTATTTCAGTTCTAATTCTAGCAGCTGCTTCGTCCATCAAGTCAATTGCCTTATCTGGTAAATACCTATCACTTATGTATCTATTAGATAATGTTGCACACGCGATCAGTGCATTATCAGTGATTCTAACACCATGATGTATCTCAAACTTTTCTTTGAGCCCCCTTAAAATGGAAATGGTATCCTCAACAGATGGTTCATCGACCATAACCTTTTGGAATCGTCTTTCAAGCGCTGCATCTGTCTCAATATATTTTCTGTACTCATCAAGTGTCGTGGCACCTATGCAGTGCAGCTCACCTCTAGCAAGTTTTGGCTTGAGAAGATTTCCTGCATCCATCGATCCTTCAGTTTTTCCAGCACCAACGATAGTATGAATCTCATCTATAAAGAGAATAATATTACCATCTGACTTATCTATTTCATTTAAAACAGCCTTCAGACGTTCTTCAAACTCACCTCTATATTTAGCACCAGCAATCAGCGACCCCATATCAAGAGAGAAGATTGTCTTTCCCTTGAGTCCATCAGGAACATCACCATTTACAATACGCTGAGCGAGTCCCTCTACAACAGCAGTCTTACCAACTCCAGGTTGACCAATCAAAACTGGATTATTTTTCGTCCTTCTAGAAATAATCTCTATAGCTCTTCTAATCTCGAGATCTCTTCCTATAACTGGGTCGAGTTTACCTTTTCTTGCAGCATCTACTAAATCTGTACCATATTTATTTAAAGCATCATAAGTATCCTCAGGATTCTGACTTGTAACTCTTTGATTTCCTCTAACCATAGTCAGAGCCTTCATAAATTCATCCTTGTTAATACCATACTTGCTCATTAATCCATTAACTTCTTGATTGTTAGACTCAAGAATTGCAAGATATAAATGCTCAACACTTACATAATCATCCTTAAAATCACTTGCAATTTTTTCGGCTTTAGTAAGCACGTTGTTAAGCTCAGAACTCATATATAATTGAGTGGAGCTGCCACTTACTTTTGGAAGCTTTTCAAGATTTGATTTCAAATCAGCTTTTAGTGACTTGACATCAACATTCATTGCCTCCAAAAGCTTAGGAATCAAACCATCACCGTCACTTATTACTGCATAATGAACATGTGCAATTTCTAATTGCTGGTGTCCATACGAATTAGCTATACTTTGCGAATCGAGAATGGCACCTTGCATTTTCTGAGTATATTTTTCAATATTCATTGCCTTCCTCCTTAATTAATTACTTTATTATAAACAATACATTTGCTTACAGTAATAATTTAGCACTCGTCTGTGACGAGTGCTAATAATTAACGTGATGATTGTGTGAAGATGTAAATCTTATTCTTTAATTTCTGTAGTTTATTCCTCATAGAACGAAGATTAGGCCAAGATAATACCATTGAGTATAGCTGAGTAAATACCACTAGTTAACGGATGAAGTATCTTGTTCACAAGACCGAATAGTAGCATTAACAGTAATATGATGCCACCATACTGATACACCGTACTGTACCAGCTTGTTTTGCGAAGATTAAAGAGTTCTGTAACTAATCCAAATCCATCAAGTGGCGGTACAGGAATAAGGTTAAATACCATCAGTGTTATATTAACCATTACAACATATAGGAATATCTTTGTTATTATCCCTTGCAACGAATCTTCTAGTATGACTTCTTTGCCCCACATATTAATCGAAAATCTCGTTATAAAGGAGAAAACTATCGCTATAAGAAAATTCATAGATACGCCTGCGATAGACACTATAAACTCATTTAATCTGGGATGTTTATAGTAACGATTATCAATCTGAACAGGAATCCCCCAACCAAATCCACAAAATACCAGTGCCGCGAATCCAAATGGATCAATATGTTTTGTAGGATTTACAGTTAATCTACCCTGCAGCCTTGGTGTAGGATCACCAAATGCATTAGATGCAAAAGCATGTGCAAATTCGTGAAAGGAAAGCCCTACTATAATGCCCGGCAAGGTAAGAAGCATGTCAAAGAAGTATTCCTTTGGATTTCTAAGTCCTCCATCTAAGAAATTCGTAACCAATAAAAGAATTAATATAATTCCTGGTCCGGAGCGAAGTAAATTTTTAAAATTATCTTTCATATCATCATCCTATTTTATACAAGTACACCATCGATGCTGAAAGTTTTACAATCAGTGATTTTAACATCTACAAGCTGGCCGGTTATGTTTCTTCCTGAAGAAACATTTACGAGTTTAAATCCATCTGTCCTGCCTGAATATGATTTATCATCTTTGCGGCTAGAACCATCAATAAGCACTTTGACGGTTTTATCTGAAAGTCGTTTATTCATCTCCAGCGAATACTTGTTTATAACTTCATTTAATCGTTCAAATCTCTCGTGCTTAACATCGTATGGAATCTGCTCTGAAAATCCAGCAGCAGGCGTACCTTCTCGTGGCGAGTAAATAAAAGTAAAGGCAGAATCATATTTAACATATTCAACTAGTGATAATGTGTCCTCAAACTCCTGCTCTGTCTCCCCTGGAAAACCTACGATGATATCTGTAGTAATTGCAATATTTGGACATGTAGCTTTGAGCTTGTTGATAATATCGATATATTTTTCTCTATCGTATCTTCTGTTCATGCGCTTTAAGACTGAGCTACTGCCTGACTGGACAGGCAGATGTATGTGCTTACAAAGCCTTTCACACGTTCTATAACAGTCTATCAATTCGTCTGATAGGTCTTTAGGATTGGAGGTCATAAACCTAATTCGCGCAAGGCCTTCTATGTCATTGATTGCCCTTACGAGAGTAGGGAAAGTATTCCCTTTGTCATCAATAAATGAATTTACATTTTGTCCGAGAAGCATAACTTCAATTACACCATCTGCAACTAGCTCTTTTACTTCATTAACCACATCATCCAGGGAGCGACTCTTCTCTCTTCCACGAGTGTATGGAACTATACAGTATGTGCAGAAGTTGTTACATCCATACGTAATATTAACTAGTGCCTTGTGCTTATGCAGTCTCTTTGAATCCTTTTCGTCTGGTACGATAGAATTATTAGCAGTAATAGAAAACTGCTTTTTACCTGTTGATATTCTGTCGTTTAGAAGCCTTGGAAAATTGCAAATCGTCTGGGTTCCAAACACTACATCAACCCATGAAAAGCTCTTTTTTATCTCTTCTTGGACACGCGGTTGCTGTGGCATACATCCGCATACGCAAACAATTCTCGTATCCTTTTTTTCATCACGCCTTTTTTTAAACTGACCCAGCATTCCGTAAAATCTCTTATCAGCATGTTCACGGACACTGCACGTATTAAGAACGACGACTTCTGCTTCATAAGGGTCATTTGCTAGAACATATCCCATACCTTCTAGCATTCCCGCGATGTTCTCGGAATCATGTTCATTCATTTGACATCCGAAAGTTATAATGTGGTATTTTTTCATCTATTACTTGTTCTCTTGTTTTTTATCTCTATTCATAAGCATTTCAACGGCATCTCGTGGATTGAGTTTTCCATCGATTACTGCTTTAATAGCGTTTGTAATCGGCATATCAACCTTTAGTTTTTTTGCCAATTTACTTGCTGCTTCAACTGTATAAATTCCTTCTACAGTAGTCTTAATCTCCGCTACTGCTTCTTCTGGTGTCATTCCTCCGCCGATTAGTAACCCACATCTTCTATTTCTAGACAAATCAGATGAACATGTTACCATCAAATCACCAATTCCAGAAAGACCGGAAAAGGTCTCACCATTTGCGCCCATAGTTTCGCCGAGTCTTGATATCTCGTGAATTCCTCTGGTCATAAGTGCGGCTTTTGAATTGTCACCAAAATTCATTCCATCCGTAATTCCCGTACCTAAGGCGATTACATTTTTGAGTGCACCACCAAGCTCAACTCCAATAATATCGTTAGTGGTATAAACTCTAAATGTTTTGCTCATCATTATGTTTTGAATTTCTTTAGCAGCCTTCTCATCTTCAGAAGCCGCTACCACTGTAGTTGGATAATTACGAACAATTTCCTCCGCATGAGAAGGGCCAGAAACTGCAACATACTTATTTTTAATAAACTTCTTAGCAATTTGAGACATAGTCTTGAGAGATTTATTCTCTATTCCTTTAGCTAAGTTAACGATGATCGCATTCTTATCTATATACTTTGCATTCTTCTCGAGGAAGGATCCAAATTGCTGTGCAGGAATGGCAAATATAATTATATCTCTCTTTCCAACAGCTGTTCTGATGTTAGATGTGAATCTAATCTTGTCATAGAGCAAAGCTCCTGGTAAATACTTTTCGTTTACCCTGCTTTCTCGCGTATTATTTATGTCTTCTTTATTACGACCGTATATTGTTACACGGTGTCCATTATGTGCTATTACATTAGCAATCGCAGTACCAAAGCTTCCATTACCTATTACAGATACCACCCTCTTATCTTCTGATTTAAGGTGAGGAACTTCAACATCCATATAATAATCAACGGGTTCATCTGAAATCTCAATCTTATTGTGCTCTATAGCAGTTGCTTCATTGACGAGTTCGTTTTTAGAACCTGCAATCATTATATTATCTTTATTATAGCTGTTTTGCTCTTCTGCATTGATTTCGCTATTCGCATTTAATTTAGCTTTAGACTCTTCATGCTTAAGCTTGTTGTCGGCGTCAGATAATTTTAAACTATTTTTGCCGATTATAGACTTATCAGATGTATCGGAGTTTTTGGTATTATTGGTTTTATCACCATATACATCAGAGTTCTTGGTACTAATGGATTTATCAATATTCTCTGATTCATCTAGCTGCTCTCTTAGTTTCTCTTTTATTTTTGAACCGATGCTAAGTTCCTTCTCTTCTCCCTTCATCAGTCTCTTAATATTCCCACGATGAGTGAATAGAATAATAAATGTCATCACTACTGCAATCGGTAATCCTTTTGGATAGTAATAAAGCATCAAAAATGGATATATCATCGCTGCAGTTATTGACCCAAGAGACATCTTCTTTGATGCTACTGCAACAACAACGGCTATTAATGCCGCGGCAAACATGCTTGGCCAATTTAAAGCCATCGCAGCCCCTAGAAAAGTTGCAACTCCTTTGCCACCCCTGAATTTAAATATAATTGGATAGATATGTCCAATAACTACAGCAGCAAAGGCAAGCATTGCTCCAATATTGTTAAATCTTCCTTGCGCAATATAAACTGCTATAAATCCTTTAAACACGTCTATCAGCAAAGTGCAGACTGCTGCGTTAGTCCCCAGAACCCTTAGTACATTAGTTGTTCCAGCATTTCCACTTCCAGCCTTCTTGATGTCAATCCCATAAAATCGACCTATTAAAGTTGCTGGTGATATATTACCGATAAGATATGCAAAAATTACAATGATTATAAGCGGTAAATATTTCATTACTGATCTCCCTTTTTCTCATTAAATAGGAACTTTATAGGTGTCCCTTCGAAGTCATAAGCCTCACGAAGCTTATTTTCAAGATATCTCGAATAAGAGAAATGCATGAGCTCACGTGAGTTTATATTGAATGAAAATAGTGGTGGTCTTGAACCTATCTGACTAGCATAATAAATCTTGAGACGTTTGCCCTTATCTGAAGGGGGCTGTCTCATCATTACAGCGTCTTCTATAATGCTGTTTAGCTTTCCTGTCGTTATTCTCCTCGACCTAATTTCCTCAATCTTTGAAGTCCTATCTATGATATCAAATATTCTCTTTTTCTCTAACACAGATGCAAATATTATAGGTGCATAGGATACAAACTGAAGATCCGCTCTGAGCGTGCGTTCATAGTCTTTCATAGTGTTGGTCGCCTTTGCAATGAGATCCCATTTATTAACCACTATCATTAGACCTTTACCCGCTTCATGTGCAAGACCAAGAATTTTCTTATCTTGTTCAGTCAGTCCCTCTGCTGCATCTATCATCATAATACATATATCGCATCGTTCAACAGCTGTGACGGCTCTTATAACACTGAAGTGCTCAATTGAATCGTTAATTTTGCTCTTACGTCTTAATCCCGCAGTATCGATAAGTGTGTATTCTCGACCCTTATATGTAAATGGTGTATCGATAGAGTCACGAGTAGTTCCGGCAATCGGTGAAACAATAACACGCTTCTCGTTGGTAAGTGCATTTACTAGGGATGATTTTCCTACATTTGGTTTTCCAATGATTGCAATCTTAGTCGATTCCTCATAACCATATATTTCATCTGGAAAACCCGCAACTATGGCATCTAGAAGATCTCCAATATTGAGCATGTTAACAGAACTGATTGCAATAGGCTCTCCTAATCCTAACTCATAGAAATCATAGATATTATCACCGAACTTATTTGGATTATCGACCTTGTTGACTACAAGTATAATCTCCTTGCCAGTTCTCCTGAGTATATTGGCAACGTCGTGATCTGCCGTAGTTAGTCCTTCTTTGCCATCTACCATAAATACAATAACATCTGCAAGCTCCATAGCGGTCACGGCCTGTTCTCTCATCTGAGATAGGATTACGTCACTAGTATTTGCCTCTATTCCACCTGTATCAATAATAGCGAACTCTCTACCGTTCCATTCAGTCTCTGCATATATTCTGTCTCGTGTAACTCCTGGGGTATCTTGAACGATGGCCTTTCTCTCTCCGATTATTCTGTTAAAGAATGTGGATTTTCCAACGTTAGGTCTACCTACGACTGCAAGTATAGGTTTACTCATCGAAAATACCTCCTGCAAATTCCTTTGGGTCAAACTCTTTAAGGTCATGTATGCCTTCACCAACGCCGATAAACTTAATTGGAAGATCGTATTCGTCAGTTACAGTGATTGAAATTCCTCCTCTAGCGGTGCCATCAAGCTTTGTAAGCACTATGCCCGTGATATCAGCAATCTCAGAGAATTCCTTCGCCTGGCTGATTGCGTTCTTACCAGTTGTCGAGTCGAGTACTATCAATGTCTCTCTTGATGCCTCTGGATACTCACGGCTGATGATTCTATCCATCTTTTCAAGTTCCTTCATAAGATTAGTCTTATTCTGAAGTCTGCCTGCGGTATCGCAGATTAGTACATCTATATCATTTGCTTTTGCAGACTGAACGGCATCATATATAACCGCAGCTGGATCTGTCCCTTCATCATGACGAATAACCCTTACACCAGAGCGATTTCCCCATTCTACAAGCTGATCTGCAGCTGCTGCACGGAATGTATCCGCAGCAGCAAGCAGAACGCTCTGACCGCGCTCTTTGAAGAGGTTTGCAAGTTTACCGATAGATGTAGTCTTGCCTCCACCATTAATACCTATCATCAGAATCACAAGTGGATAATCTGTCGAAATCTTGTTGCGCTCGCCTTTATCAACGATTTCAGCAATTACATCTGTAAGCGCCTTCTTAATATCTTCCGGCTTGGTAAGATACTTTGCGTTAATACGCTTCTTCAGCATATTCATTATCTTATCAGTTGTCTCAATACCGATATCAGATATTACGAGTGACTCCTCGAGTTCCTCATAAAATGACTCATCGATATTGGGGTTGCCAACGATTACATTGGTAACCTTTTCTGTAAATTTTTTGAATGTGCTTTTATCCTTAAAAAGTCCCATCTTTATCCTTTCCAGCTAGAGCTGTATAAGTTATCTATTCGTTTGAGTACTCATTTGGGTCAAATCCGTCTTCAAACTTGAGCGAAAGCACTCTGGAGATTCCTTGCTCCGGCATCGTTACTCCGTATAGAACATCCGCATGCTCCATAGTTGCTTTGTGGTGAGTAATAAGCGCAAACTGCACGTCTTCAAAGCGTTTAAGATAATTTGAGAATCTCTCAATATTCGCTTCATCAAGCGCTGCCTCTACCTCATCGAGAATGCAGAAAGGCGTTGGTTTTGCTTTAATTACAGCAAACATAAGCGCAATAGCTGTAAGGGTCTTCTCTCCACCTGACATCAAATTGATGTTCTTGAGCTTTTTGCCAGGAGGCTGTGCGATAATCTCAATTCCTGATGACAGCGGATCTGATTCATCCTCAAGTCTTAGCTCAGCGTGACCGCCTCCAAATAATTCTCTGAAGCTATGCTCAAAGTTTATAACCACCTTGTCGAAATTTTCTTTGAACTTATTCCTTATATTGCGCTCCATATTGGTAATAATAGATCTAAGCTCCTTCATCGCTGTAGATATATCGCTTTCCTGTGCTGTCATAAACTCGTATCTCTTACTAACCGACTTATACTCCTCAATGGAAGATATATTTACGTCGCCTAGTTCAGCCATACGAAGCTTGATTTCTTTGGATTCTTTATTACCAGCAGTGATACCGAAATCATCATCTCTGAGGTCCTGTGCTTCTGCGAATGAAACTTCGAATTCATCCCATAGCTTATCCTTCTGTGTATCGAGCAGCGTTTCGCTCTTGGCGCTCTTAACCTCCAGTTTATATTTATCATCCTGAAGTTCATTTAGCTCATGAGCGAGTTTCTTTTGATCTCTGATAGCCTCTTCGTAAGCTGCTTTATTTTCGTCGATAGATTCACCCAGAACCTTGATGCGATCTTCGAGCCCTTGCTTAAGTTCCGTAAGCTGTGCAATTTTCTCGCTCGATTCAGCATCACTGCTAGTAAGCATATGATGCTTCTCCTTAAGTTCTTTATATGCTTCTGTAGATTCCTCCATCTCATTCTCAAGATCTGTAATATAGTCTCTAACACGTTCAATTAACTCGTTTAGCCCTAGAATCCTCGCATCCTGCTCACTTAGCTGAAGCTTATTTTCTAGTGTTATCTCACGAAGCTTATTTACGCGAGCATCGTACTTCTCAGCCTCGCCCATGAGTTCCTCAATATGCTCATTGAGTCTGGTTATTTGTACTTCAGCATCAACTATTTCATTTTTATGTTTCACGACCATCTCGGTTGCTCTATCGATATCTCCATCAAGCGTCTCAAGTTCACTTGCATACTGATCTTTATGTGCACCAGCATCGTCCGTAAGCTTTTTGATTCTCTCAAGTTCGCTACCGATTACACCCTTATCAACTTCTATCTGCTGAAGCTCATCATATGCCTTACCTCTGGACTCTTTAAGCTCTGAAATTTTAGTATTAGCCGATGTAATTTCTTCTCTAAGCGCGGCTATCTGATTCTTGTACTTCTCGGATGCATCGCTCAGTTCCTTGATTTCATTCTTTCGCTCTAAAATATTTGCAGATTTATTCTTAAATCTTCCACCTGTAATTGCACCACTAGCATTTATTACTTCACCATCTGTTGTAACAATTCTGTAACCCCTGCTGGTCATCTTGGAAATCTTTACCGCATCATCCATATTGCTAGTAAATATAACTCTCCCTAGCAAATACTCGAGAATACCATGGTATTTATCTTCTGTTTTAACAATTTCAGAGGCTACCCCAAGATACCCAGGAACATTCTCAATTTCACGCTCCGGATAATGCTTGTTATATCTTATAGATGAAAGTGGAAGAAATGTTGCTCTACCAGCTTTATTTTCCTTTAGCCATCTTACTGCAGACTTTGCCGAAGAATCATCATCGCAGATGATATTCTGCATCGCTGACCCCAGTGCAGTTTCGGTTGCAACTTCGTAACCTGATGGAACCTTTATTAAATCTGAAACTGTACCAATAATGCCGCTAGTATGTTGCTTCATAAGGAGTCTGACAGCATTATTATACCCCTCGTAATTACTCTCCATCTCTTCGATGGTGTTTTTACGAGCAAGGGTTCTGTTGTACCTATTGCTTAGATCTTCTATCTGTTTAGCACTATCGCTTGTCTGCTCTTCTAGCGACTTGACGCTTGCGATAATCTCATTAATATGACTATCTACACTGCTCTGCCTACTCTCTGTTTCTCTATACTGTTCTTCTAGCTGCTTAAGCTGACGAGTATTCTCTGCATCGATCTCATCCTTTCCGTTATACTCTTCGCTCAATTTTTCTTTTCGCTCATTAAGCGTTGTTACATAATTCTCCAAAGTTGAGATATCTGCTTTTCTAGTGATATTCTTGTTGCTCAGGCTGATAATATCATCCTTACTGGTATCTATCTCAGAATTAATAGCTTCCAGCTTTCTCTTACTCTCATTGAAATCAGTTTCTGCATCCTGTAGTGCAGCTTGAGCTTGTTCTTTCTCAGCTCTATATGATTTTTCATTTGACTCGAGTTCAGCAAAATTGTTATTTTCTATCTCAAGTTTATTTTTCGTCTCTTCGATAACAGATTCGAGTCTTGATAACTCACGTTCAATACCCTGAATCTTTTCTTCATTTACCTGCCCGCGACTCGTAATAGTATTGAGCTCCTCGATTTTATTTAAAAGCTCAGTATTTGCATCCTCGTATGATTGGTCAAGCTCAGAAGATTTATCTCTAATTCTCTCTATCTGAAGGTCGAGCTCAGAAGATTTTTTATCCATAGCTCTAATCTTCTCTTCCATATCGATAAGCTCATTGCGAGAATTTTCAACCGCACGAATTAAACCATCAATATTGTGTATAATGATGTTAACACCTACGTATTTGTATCTGTCACGGAGAACGATATATTCACTTGCTCTTTCTGACTCATCCTTAAGAGTTTCGATACGGCCTTCAATCTCAGATATGATGTCCTTAACACGTTCGAGGTTGTCAGATGCAGCTGACAGCTTCCTTTCCGCCTCTGCTTTCCTGCTCTTATATAACACTACTCCGGCCGCTTCTTCGAATATTTCTCTGCGATTCTCCGGTTTTGTACTTACAATCTCTTGAATCTTTCCTTGCCCAATAATTGAGTATCCGTCAACACCTATTCCGGTGTCCATGAATAGCTCTTTAATATCTTTCAACCTACACTGATTGCCATTTATCAGATATTCACTCTCACCAGATCTATACATACGGCGTGTAACCTGTACTTCGCTATACTCGAGAGGCAAGATGAATAGTGAATTATCTATAACAAGAGAAACTTCGGCCATACCCTTAGGTTTTCTGGTCGCAGTTCCGGCAAATATAACATCGTCCATCTTACCGCCTCGAAGCGACTTTGGACTCTGTTCACCAAGCACCCAACGTAGCGCATCGCTGATGTTGCTCTTGCCACTTCCGTTAGGTCCAACAATGCATGTTATTCCGTCATTTAAGTCGATGGTTACGGGATCTGCAAATGACTTGAATCCCTGTAGCTCTATTCGTTTAAAATACAAGCTATATATCTCCCTTCGTAAGCGCATTATATGCTGCTGCCTGTTCTGATTCTTTCTTGCTTTTTCCTATGCCACGCCCGTGTTCTTCACCATTCACAAAAACAGCAGTGACGAATTCCTTTCTGTGATCAGGGCCGTCTTCACGCATTAGCCTATATTCTATGTGAACACCTTTTATGTGCTCCTGCAATTTCTCCTGAAGTTTAGTCTTATGGTCCTTATGCAGTTCCCCTTTGATTGCGAGCCTAATCTTATCCGAGAACAAATCTAGAACTATTCTCTCAGCCCTTTCATATCCACCATCAATTATCATCGCACCTATCAATGCTTCTACTGCATCTCCGACAATAGATGGTTTCTGCCTTCCACCACCGTTTTCCTCGCCTTTGCCGAGTCTGAGATAGTCGCCTAAATCTAAAGTTTGCGCTACATCAGCGAGAGATTTTTCACACACTACGTCAGCTCTCGTTTTAGACAGAACACCTTCATTAGCCTCTTGCATGATAACAAACACTTTTTTACCGACAATGGCATCGAGAAATGCATCTCCGAGAAACTCAAGTCGTTCGTTGTTGAACTCATAGCTTTTTCCATGCTCGGATGCATAGGAGCTATGAGTAAGTGCTATCTCAAGAAGCTTTCTATTATTAAATTTATACCCTAGTTTCTTTTCTAAGCTCTCCATAAACCTAACATCCATATTCTGAAGAATTAAAATCTTGCCCATTCCAAACTTTTGCTATTTTTTACGCTTCTGCTTTTGCTTTATTATCGCTGCCAATCTCTTCGCTTTCAGCAATTGCTTTCTCAATCTGTCCAGTTACATCAGACTCAACGTAAGCTCTAGCCTTTAGAATAGCGTTATATACAGCATATGCTTTTGAGCTACCATGAATTTTGAGAACTGGCCCTCTTAAGCCAAGAATAGGAGCTCCTCCTTCTTCGGAGTAATCGAAGTCCTTCTTCATACCTTTTAGCTGCTTTGCAAGCAGCAGCGCTGCAATCTTGGAGATAGTTCCGCCCATAAGAACGTCCTTAAGTCTCCCCATTATTGATAGAGCAAGTCCCTCAGAGCTCTTAAGAAAAATATTTCCAGAAAACCCATCAGTTACTACAACGTCGCACACACCCGATACTACCTCACGGCCTTCGATATTACCCTGGAAATTAATCGAGCTATTTGCTAGTAGTTCGTAAGCTTCCTTATGAAGCTCATCGCCTTTCTCAGCCTCAGCACCGACGTTTAGAAGTCTAACATCTGGGCATTCCTTGCCTTTGACGTTCTGTACGAAAATACTTCCCATCACACCGAATTGATATAAAAATTCAGGTTTACAATCCACATTTGCTCCGCAGTCCAGTAGAAGAGTTGTATCATCTTTTCCTATCTGTGGGAAAAATGCTGCTATTGCAGGTCTCTTTATGCCCTTGATGCGTCCTAGTCCAAGGAGTCCAGCTGCTAGAAGTGCACCTGTACTTCCTCCAGAGATGAATACATCTACTTCACCTTCCTTAACCATCTTCATTCCACGATTTATGGTTGAATCCTTTTTCTTACGAACCGCCATTGCTGGAGCTTCGTTGTTAGTAATAACTTCTGTCGCATTCACGACATCTATGTTATTTCCGCTCCATTTCTGAGCACTCAGTTCTTCTTTTATTAAATCTTCGGCTCCAATGATTACGACTGTATCGTCAATCTCTCTTGCAGCCTGAATTACACCCTTTACTATTTCTTGAGGAGCGTGATCCCCGCCCATACCATCAATTAGTATTCTCATAGTTCCTCCATGATTCGTAAATTACGCAAGCTAGATCCTGCATGGTTTTAAGCTTATTACTGCAGCTTATAAACGCATTATGTAATAGGCTTTTAAGACGAGCCTCGAATTAGCATGTTATTATACCATAAAACGCCAAAACATGCGATATTTAAAGCTATCTAAGATATTTCATTAATAAAAAAGCGCTGCCCTATTATAAAGCAGCACTATACAGTTCATGTTGTCATTACCTAAGCCTTAACTGCCCGCACGCAGCATCAATATCTGTGCCAAGAGTCCGTCTAACAGATACTGCTATCCCTTGTTCCTCAAGGAGAGTGGCGAAATTTCTAATATTTGCCTTTAACGATGTCTTATACCCCGTCCCATCCACTTCATTTAGAGGTATTAGATTGACATGTGTAAGCCAACCTTTCAAATGACTCGCGAGTTCTCGGGCATGTGCAGTCTGATCGTTCACACCGTCGATTAGCGCATATTCAAATGTAATTCGTCTCTTTGTAGACTCTGTATAACTCCTGCATGCTTTCATGAGTTCTGAATACTCAAAACTCCTCGCCACTGGCATTGTCCGGCAGCGAATTTCATCGTTAGGCGCATGAAGAGAAATAGCAAGGTTCACCTGCGGAAAATCTTCACCAAACTTTTTAATAAAAGGAATCAGGCCACATGTAGAAACAGTAATGTTTCTCATGCCGAGATTATATCCTTGTTTATCATTAATAAGACTTATGAACTTTGATATATTATCATAGTTATCAAAAGGCTCACCGATTCCCATAATCACAACGTGTCCAATATCCTCACCAGTAATATTACGCATTTCAAGCACCTGCGCAAGCATTTCACCACCAGTAAGTGATCTTTCTAATCCATTACGGGTAGATGCACAGAAAGTACACCCCATACGGCAGCCCACCTGAGAACTAATACAGATTGAATTTCCGTAATTATACTTCATGAACACTGATTCAACACGAGCTCCATCTTGAAATTCAAATAAGCACTTCCTAGTACCATCCTGCTTAGACTCTTGAACCAAAATAGCTTCTGGAAGCCCAATATAATATCTCTCAGATAAAGCATTCCTAAGCTTTGCAGGAATGTTAGTCATTTCATCGAAGTATTTTACCCCTTTAGAAATCCAGCCAAATATTTGCTTTGCTCTAAATCGCTTATCTCCGCATGAAGAAACGATCCCGGCTAGTTCGTCGGGATCACAATCTACGATATTGAGCTTAGAAATTGCGATATAATTTTCTTCACTCATAATTTTTAAGTCTCTTAGCACTTTGCAACTGCAAGACCAGTCTTATGACCGTTGATATCAAATTTCTCTAGACCTTCAGCTTCAACAACGGAATCAGCAAGCGTCTCCTCCTTGATGTGTTCAATTGCACCAAGAACCGCTACCTTTACTTCGTCATCTGCCTCAAAGCTGATGGTGATGTGGTCTAGCATCTCAAAATCATTTTGCTTACGTAGCTGCTGAACCTTGGATATAACCTCGCGAACATATCCTTCGTTAACAAGCTCTGGAGTTAGTGTTGTATCAAGAATAGTAAACACGTTATTTTCCATTCCGACTACGAAACCATCCTTTGCAGAGATTCTTACATCTAAGAAATCATCTGTGATGTCATAATCTTTTCCGCCTAATTCAAGCTTTACAGGACCATCTGCAACGTTAGCGATGAGTTCCTTCGCATCGAGCTGAGCTAGCTTACCTGCGAACTCCTTTATATCCTTGCCAAGCACCGGACCTGCGACCTTGAAATCAGGCTTTACAGCAAAGTTCATATACTTATCAAGATCCTTTTCAAACACGACGTTCTTAACGTTGAGCTCCTCTGTGATTAGAGGTACCAGATCACCAATTAGGGATTCATACTTACCGTCAACGATCACTTCGTTTAATGGCTGTCTGACCTTTAGTCTCTCCTTTTCTCTAGTTCCTCTTCCAAGGTTAACAAGCGTCTTAACTAATCCCATTCTCTCTTCAGTCTTCTCGTCGATTAAATCGCTATTTGAAGTTGGGAAGTGAGCGATATGAACTGTCTTTTCACCAGTTAGCTTAACGTACATCTCATCTGAGATGAATGGAGCAATTGGAGCAATCATCTTGATTACACCTAGAAGGACTTCGTAAGTTGTAGCATAAACGCTCTTCTTATCATCAGTCATATCATCAGCATAGAATCTTCTTCTAGCTCTTCTGATATACCAGTTTGAGAAGTCTTCAACAACAAAATCGTTGATAGTTCTCACTGTTTTCATGTGATCATACTCATCCATGTAATTAGTTACATTAGCAACGAGTCTGTTGTATCTTGAAATAATCCATCTATCGAGTTCCGGTCTATTCTCGTATGGAACATCAAGATTTGCTGGATCTAAGTCATCCATGTTGGAGTACAGTACGAAGAAATTATATATATTTTTAAGTGTTCCGAAGAACTTGCTCTGTACGTCCTTAACACCTTCTTCATCGAACTTTGTTGGCGTCCAAGCTGGCGAAACCGACACGAGGTACCAGCGGATAACGTCTGCACCATACTTGTTCATCATATCGAATGGATCTACAGTATTTCCTACGTGCTTAGACATCTTCTTGCCCTTTGCATCGAGGATGAGGTCATTTACAAGTACATTCTTATATGGCGCTCTGTCCATAATGAATGTTGAAATAGCCATCAGCGAATAGAACCATCCTCTCGTCTGGTCAATACCTTCACAGATAAAGTCTGCTGGGAACAGTTCTTTCTCGAATCTATCTGCATTCTCGAATGGATAATGCCACTGTGCAAATGGCATAGCGCCTGAGTCAAACCAGCAGTCCATAACTTCAGGAATCCTCTCCATAGTCTTGCCACAGCATGGGCACTTGAAGTGTATATCGTCCACATAAGGTCTATGCAGCTCTATAGTATCAGGATTTACATCTTCGATGGCCTTCTCAGCGAGCTCTGCACGGCTTCCTGCACTCTCAAGGTGTCCGCACTCACATCTCCATATTGGAATAGGTGTTCCCCAATATCTAGATCTAGAGATATTCCAATCTTTAACATCGGCAATCCAGTTACCAAAACGTTTCTCTCCAACGTATGGAGGGTACCAATTTACAGTGTTGTTATTAGCAACTAAATTATCTCTGAGCTTGGTCATCTCAATATACCAACCTGGCTTAGAATAGTAAACTAGTGGTGTATCGCATCTCCAACAATGTGGATAATTGTGAATCATCTTTTGCTTTGCAAACACCTTATCCTCTGCAGCGAAATACTTGAGTATCTCAACATCAAGACCTTCCTCCATTACAAAACGACCTTCCCATGGAGTCGTTGTAAAACAGCCCTTCTCATCTACAGGCTCTGCAAAGTCTACACCATACTTACGGCAAGTATTATAGTCGTCCTCACCAAATGCGTAAGCAGTATGCACGAGACCCGTACCATCTTCAACAGTAACATAATCTGCAGTTGCAACATAAAAGCCCTTTACTTTATCTAGATCTTCTCCGTAAACAAACGTTGAAAGTGGGTCATAAGGTACGTACTCGAGTTCCTTACCGGTCATCTCTTCAAGGATTTCATATTTTCCTTCTCCAAGAACCTTATCCGCAAGATTCTTAGCAACGTAGAAAATATTCCCCTCTTCTGTACCCTCGAGCATCTTAGCTCTTACATAGACCACCTCTGGACCGACTGTAATTAAAATGTTAGAAGGAAGTGTCCATGGTGTTGTGGTCCAAGCGAGGAAATACTCATTTTCCCTATCTCTTCGCTTAAACTTACAAGTTACAGTAAGAACGGGATCCTCTTTGTATCCCTGTGCTACTTCATGGGAAGCAAGACCTGTTCCACATCTTGCACAGTAAGGGAGAACCTTATGCCCTTCATAGATGAGACCAGCATCAAAAAACTTCTTAATTATCCACCAAGCGGATTCAATATAATTGTTGTCATAAGTGATATACGGGTCATCCATATCAGCAAGGTACGCCATCTTCTCTGACATCTCACGCCAAAGGCTCGTGTATTTAAATACAGACTCACGACATTTTTCGTTAAATTCCTTGATTCCGTACTTCTCGATGTCATTCTTTCCAGACATTCCAAGCTGCTTTTCTACCTCAATTTCGACAGGAAGACCATGAGTATCCCAACCAGCCTTACGCTTAACCTGAAATCCCTGCATCGTCTTGTACCTATTGATTGAATCCTTCAATGTTCTAGCCATTACATGATGTATACCTGGCTTTCCATTAGCTGTTGGAGGGCCTTCATAGAATACGAAGCTAGGATCTCCCTCCCTTTCCTTTACGCAGAGATGCAGAAGATCTATGTCAGACCAATGCTGAACCTGTTCTTCTTGAACATCTGCTACTGATTTCTCAGATAAGTTTTCAAACATTTTTTATCCCTTCCTCTAACATCAATTATTATTAATATAAACAAAATATTTACTAATTTTACTATTCAAACCACAAATTGTCAACAAATGAGAACTATGTATATAGCCAAAAACATATACTATGATTTAGTCTTATACTTGAGATTTTCTTTGATTTTATCAACGATTTTGCTGTGATCAACTATCCTTAGATCAGGGTAAGATTTAAGAATTCTACCAGTCCCGAGGAATTTAGTCTTACGCATCTTCTTGTAAAATTCTTCTCTTGCAAGCTCATAGTCTCTCTTCATATCTGCAAGTTCCTTTGCAACCTCAGCTCTTCTGTCTGCAGCTGCATCCCTAATTTCAGCTTCAAAGGATGTACTTTCGGCTCTATATGCGTCAACCTTTTCCTTAGCATTTATGACATCATCACCTATTCTATTACTAAGTGAATCACTGAATTCAGTCATTGATTTTTTCATATCGTCAAGCATTTTGATTCTCTTATTTAACCCAAGTATAATAAGTACAGATACTGCAAAGTCTGAAATAAATGCAATATACGCTATAACAAGTAATATGATTCCAACTGTAGATGTTGCTAAACCACCAAAAACTGTCTCTACAAATGGCTGTATGCGTCTTACGACAATCAGAATCCCAAATCCCCATATAATGCTAAATTCAAGACATATATATCCGTGATAATTAAATGGTTTTGAACTGTAATCCCACCATCTTGCATGAAAGATTTTTAAAAGCGCAAATCCACCGATTAATTCAAGCATTGTGGATAACATCATACCCAGAAGGAATACTTGTGAATCTGCCGTAAACGAACTGTGATCTAATCCGAGCGCTTTTACAAGAAGAATTACAAATAACGAACCAAAGCCATATATTGGACAAATAGGTCCATTTAAAAAGCCTCTATTTACAACAATTCCCTTACTAACTGCCTGATACACAACCTCTGTAATCCAGCCTATCACCGCATATACTAGAAAAAATAAGGCAATATCCGTAAGCATATATCCAACTATCATAAACACTCCTTTTATTCTAAATCTCCAAATTCCAATAAAAGTCTCTCTTGACTGTCGAACATTATATCATTAGATGCGATATTGACATACCTACCATCTGAAAGTAAGAACTTCGCCCTCGTATTATCCTTCATATTCATACGCATAATCAATTTTATCTTCTCGATACAGGTTTCTTCTGTTACAGGGAAAGCTAGTTCAAAACGTTTATCCATATTTCTGTTCATGATGTCAGCCGATGAAATATACACACGTTCATCAGATTCACTTCCGAATATGTATACGCGAGAATGCTCCAGGAACCTCCCCACAATGCTTATTATTTCAATATTTTCTGTATATCCGTCAACTCCCGGCAAAATAGTACAAATCCCTCTAACTATCATACGCACTTTAACGCCAGCCTGTGATGCTTCTGATAACTTTTCAATAATTTGACGGTCTGAAAGAGAGTTTACCTTAATGAATATTCTTCCTTTATTTCCCTTCACACGCTCACGATCAATAAGTTCAATTAACTTCGTTCTCATACATGATGGTGATGTAATAATATATCTAAATTTATTATCTATAATCCCATCAATGGCATTATCAAACAATTTTGAAACCTCATTACCGAGTTTACGGTTTGATGTGATAAGCGAAAAATCAGTGTATTGGCGTGCGGTAGCTTCGTTGTAATTACCAGTACCAACTTGAGTAATTAATTCCTGTTCTCCTATTTCACTAAAAGACTTTTTAAAAATAACCTGACATATCTTGAAATGTGATTTAAATCGTTTAGTGCCATAATATACTTCACAGCCAGAGTCTTTGAGTCTTGCAGCCCAGTCTACGTTATTTGCTTCATCAAACCTAGCCCTAAGCTCGATAAGAACTTTAACACGCTTACCGTTTCCCGCGGCTTTTATCAAATATTCGATAATTCTAGGATGACTGGTCATTCTGTATATACTTATTTTTATTTCTTTGACCTTGCTGTGGTTAGCGGCTTCTCTTAGAATCTCGAGCAAGTTATCCATCGAATCATAAGGATACGCATCAAGCAAATCTCTATTCATTATCTGATTTATAAGATTATTTCTATTATTCTTCGAGGAATTTGATTTATGTAATTCAGGAAATGAGTTTTTCAAAACAACATGTTCAGGCAAGTAATCTTTTAAGGAATTTAGATGGCTTAAAGAAGGAATATTAGAGCAAAGCACTACTTCTTCATCTGAAAGCTTAAGTATGTCTATAAGGTCCTCATAAAGGGTATTATCAACACACTCGGAATAAGCAAACGCCCCTACAAAACCTGAATTCCCACGTTTATCTAACATCTTCTTTACTCGTTCTATTGCGCTCACTCCAAGATCAAAATCGTCATATTCAAAGTCTATATCAGCATTTCTAAAAGCTGTAAACGCTATAAATCCTTTTGGTATAAAAGGAAAGCAGATATTATTTAAATATAATCTAATGAGATTTAAAGGAAGTAATAAACTGACGCCCACTGAATTTCGAACAGTTACACCTTTAAGGAGCAACTCTGGAATTTCCATCAGCATGAGTTTCCTGGTATTATCTACATAAGTATCAATGAGAATATAATGACGACCATCCTTGATATTTTCCGAAATATCACTGTGATCAGCAAATTGTGGCTTAAAACCTGATGAAAACTTCATTATATATTGACCGTCAATGTAATCATAATCAGCCTCCGTTAACTCCTTGTACGAACCACAAAATACACCTATATCACGAAGGTCTTTGTAAAGTTGGTCCGATATCATTTCAGCATTTTCATTGATGCGGCATATCTCTTGCCATATATAATGAATTTGCTCATCTGAAGTAAGACCAGACATGGAGTCTCGCGTTAACGAATCAATCTTTCTTAGGTTATTTAGACTACCAACACGCACCCGTATAAACTCTGCTAGATTTTTCTGATAAATCAATCCAAATTTCACTCTTTCAAGAATAGGATTATATTCATTTGCAGCTTCATGTAATACTCTCTCGTTAAATTTTAGCCACGAGAGCTCGCGATTCTGCGTAAATCCTTCAAGATAAAGCTCACTCATTTATATGCCTCACTTAACTATTCTTCAAGTCTTCAAGCTTTTTCATAAGAAATCCTTCTCTTACTCCCGATTCTGAAACAGTAAGTTCATCGTAACCAAGTTTATCCATAATCGTCTTCTGTATACACATACCAGTGACAAGTGACTGAAGACGCTCTGGTTTTACTTTGAGTAATGTTCTGATAAATTCTCTTTGTTTAGTAAAATATAAATTAAACAGCTCATCATACTCTCTTGCAGAAAGTGTAGCCGTACTTTTGCTCCTGTCAAAAAGTTTATTGGCGAGTTTACATGTAGCTCGCACAGTTCCTCCAATCGCATATACATGGCCTGTCGAAGCTTTAACACCTTTAGGAATGCACAGCTTGAAAAGCAACTTCTCCGTTTCCTCCTTAATTGATGACAACTCTTCTTCCGTTGGAAATATTCCATCCACATGACGATGATATGCATTAAGCGATCCTATAGGCATGGTATCAGCAAAAAATATCTCATTCCCTCTAAATAAAGATATTTCTGTACTGCCTCCACCACAGTCTGTAAGCATACCTGTAGCATCGCCGATATCCTTCACTATACCGTAATAGTCGTATATAGCCTCATCCTGCCCAGATATTACATCTACCTCAAACCCAACTTCGACCCTGATTCGGTCGACAATTTCTTCTTTATTCTTAAGCTCTCTGATGCTTGCAGTCGCAATTGTAAACACCTTAACATCAGACATGCCATCAACTGCAATTCTGAACTGCTTGAGCGCATCAATCATTACTTCTATTCCTTCTGCACTCATTTCATTATCGTTTATATATACAGCAATTCCGCAAGAAACCTTGTTGCTCATAATCTGATTGAATGAATTATCAGTCTCTATGTTGTAGACTGCCATTCTTATCGTGTTAGAACCAATATCAATTATTACGTACATAATACATTATCCTTCGTATTTTTTATTAGTCGTAGTCATTCTAACAAAATTTATAGTATTTATAAATAAAAACCACAATTTTTAATATATTTTTTGTTTAATAATATTAAAATAAGGTGTACATTCACGTACACCCTGTATCCAATGATATTAGTTTTAGTTATCTACTTGCTTGTCCCAAAGTCCACCTTCACATTTTCACGTTCAGCTTCTGATGAAACTTCGAACATTGGCTTCGCTTCATATCCGAATACTCTTGCAATAATTGCTGAAGGAAATACTCTGCACTTTACGTTGAACTTCTTTACAACGGCATTATAGTACTTACGAGAATTAGCGATATCATTCTCAACTGACTTTAATTGATCCATAAGCTCGATGAAGTTAGCATTCGCCTTAAGGTCCGGATATGATTCTGCAACGGCAAACAAGCTTCTTAGAGTGCCAGAAAGGATATTCTCATTCTCAAGCTTTTCAGCAGTTGTAGAGGAATTACCAACAGCAGATCTAGCTTCTGTTACGGCCTTTAGTGTCTCTGATTCGTGGGCAGCATATCCCTTTACAGTCTCAACAAGATTAGGAATGAGATCAAATCTCTTTTTTAGATATACATCCATTGTTGAGAAAGCTTCATCACAGCTTACTGCTAGCTTTACAAAGCCATTATATGTAGCAATAACCCATAGTAGTAAGAGTACGACTACCGCTATAACTATCCAAATTACCATTTTTACACCTCTTCTTTATAAAAAAGCAATAACTATTAATATCTATTGATTCGTTATATTAGCACATCAATGTACTTACTTCAATATTTGAATTTTAGTGAATAAATCTAGTGGTACAGCAACTACCAAGCGCCGCCACCACCACCACCAGAACCTCCTCCAGAGAATCCACCACCGCTAAATCCTCCGATTCCGCCGCCACTGTCTGCATGTGCAGCTGCAATTCCAGAATACGTGCTATGTTGAATGCTATTCATCATCATGTTCATCCTCATATAATCAAACGTAGTTGTGTTATACGAGCTAAATCCGTCATGTTCTGGAATCTTGATGGTATTAAATTTACGTATCCACTTATCGGTCAGTCCTAATACATATGCATAAGGCAGAATATTGTAAAAATAAGAAGGTTCGCTTTCTACAAGCTCATTGATTCTGTCTAATTCAGCAGTCTCTATAAATTCTTTGAAACCTAGTATCTCACCGTATACCTTGCGATTGTATTCAGTTCTGCTCTGCATGTTTGATAGCAGGAACGGAATAGCGATTGTATAAGCTATGAGCAGTATCAGTACGTACGTTGCACTTTCACCCTTGCCGACAAAATATAATGTACTTATCAGTGTACTCATATACACGAAATAAATTAATAGCCATATGACGACCCTAACAGTTAAATTTCCAGCCCCTAAAGTTTTGCGATAGAAGAACGCATTATTTAACTTGCGGAGTATCAGAAGCCATATCGACGCCCATACAATCAACAAGACGATTATTCCGAATATTGCCGTTATGCCTCCACCGCCAAAAGCTGAATTAAACACACCATCAATGGAACCAGCTCTATATAAACTGAATATAATGCTAACTATATAACCCATCGCAGCGATGAAAGTAGCCAGCAAGCTTTTAGCATCTGAAGCTGTAGAAACGATTGCCTTATCTCCAGTGTATCTATCCTTAAGTTGAGATTTTATCGTGTCATATGACTCCCCGATTGATTTTCCAGACTCTTTAATACTGATCATGCTTCCTATTTTTGGAGAAGATTTTTCATCAAATATAGCATTATACATCTTCTTAACAAAGGCCGGTTCATTGCTAGGTGCAGCTAATGCCTTTATGGTTATTTTTTTCTTCGGCCCTTCTATAATCTGAATGAATCCTTTTGATGCTAGATATAGATATAATGATGTAATATCCTTTTTGTCAACTACCCCATCTGCTAGGTATCCTAGCTCAGCAGGAGTTATGCCTTCAGGTGGGTTGAACATTATAGGCATGACAATATCTGCATCTTTTTTTCTTGTAATCTTGATGAAAATTAATAATATTAAGCTGATAATGAGCGCCGCAGCATTTGCAGCATTACTCCACGCTTTACTTGGTGCACCTGTCCAATAATTATCTGGTGTCTTGACCATCAGTGTTATTCCGGAATTTGAACTTATAGAGGAGCCCTCGTATGACAAGGTGTTAGTTGCTTTGTCATACGACCACTTGCTGTCATCTTCAGTAGACGAACCATATGATCCTGCGTATCCCTTCATCTCGGTGTATTTGAAATCACTTGGTAACGAGACTTTGATTTCTGAAGAAGCAATCGATGTTTCCCATTCCGAAGGGAGAACATCTACATAGATGTTATTTTCTTGACCACTGTGTACATAGTTATAAATTTTGTATCTTATAACATATGTTTTCTCACCTGTAACATAAGAATTGGGACTGCCAATTCTTATGTTAACGTTGTTATCCTTAGTTACCTTAACATCCCCACCTTCAACGCTGATATCCTTGATCTTATAGTTGCTAGCAATTGGAATTTTTCTAACAATTCCATGCTTTGCATATTTAAAATCAACTTTTATCGTCTCGGTGAATTCATATGAGTAATCCTTATTAACCTTTACATCTACATTAAACATCTTTGTCGTATATCCCGACGTAGCGTAATCCTGCGCAGCTAATGGCGAGCTCTGGTTTTGATCGTAATAATTCGAGTATGAGTTAGAGTAAGAATTAGAATAGGAACTATAAGAAGAACTCCCATACACTTTACTCTCTGCAGTCATACCTATTGTAAGTCCAAATATCACAATCAAAATCAGAGTTATTTTACTCAGTATACTCTTGAATGCATTATGATACATAGCATTAACCCCTTTAGCTTAAATCTTCTATATTGATGTTATACCAATAATATATATCTTTAATAATAACAAAAAAAGCATAGTGGCATAACCCACTATGCTCATCTTAATACTTATTTAAGAAGAATTAGTCTTCTACAAGCTCTTTTCTAGAAAGATTAATCCTGTTCTGGTTATCAATCTCTGTAACCTTAACAATAACCTTGTCACCTATGTTCATTACATCTTCAACCTTGTCAACTCTGTGGTTAGCAATCTTGGAGATGTGTAGCAATCCTTCCTTACCAGGTAGAATCTCGATAAATGCACCGAAGTTCATTATTCTCTTAACTTCTCCCTCATAGGTCTTTCCAACTTCTACATCAGCTGTAAGATACTCAATCATAGACTTAGCCTTAGTAGCACTTGCTTCATCGGAGCTGTAGATACTGATTAGACCTACATCGTCATCAGAGATATCTACCTTGCAACCTGTCTCTTCCACAATCTTATTGACATTCTTACCACCAGGTCCGATTACTAGTCGCACCTTATCAGGATGCACTCTCATCGAAATGCATCTTGGTGCATAAGGCGATAGCTCTGCTCTTGGCTCTGCAATCTCCTCTAGCATATTCTCAAGTATATGTGCCCTACCAATTCTAGCCTGCTCAAGCGCCTGCTCAAGAATCTCTCTCGATAGACCGTGAACCTTGATATCCATCTGAATAGCAGTGATTCCATCAGGAGTACCGGTTACCTTGAAGTCCATGTCACCTAGGAAATCTTCCATACCCTGAATATCAGATAGAATAGCATACCTGCTGCTTCCGTCTTCTTCTACTCTCTCGATGAGACCCATAGCTATTCCTGATACAGGCTTCTTGATTGGAACACCAGCATCCATAAGAGCTAAGCAAGATCCACAAGTTGAACCCATCGAGGAAGAACCGTTTGACGAAAGAACCTCAGATACGACTCTGATTGCGTATGGAAATTCTTCTTCACTTGGAATTACAGGAAGAAGCGCTCTCTCCGCAAGTGCTCCGTGCCCAATCTCTCTTCTGCCCGGGCTGCGAGGCGGCTTTGGCTCACCTGTTGAATAGCCAGGGAAGTTATACTGATGCATGTATCTCTTAGTGGTTCTATCGATATCGATGCTATCTAAATCCTGTGCCTCAGATAGAGGTGCAAGTGTAGCAATTGAAAGAACCTGAGTCTGTCCTCTCTTGAATAGACCGGTACCATGTGCTCTTGGCAGAAATCCAGTCTCTGAGAATAAAGGTCTAATCTCATTTAGTTTTCTGTTATCTGGTCTTACGCCTTCATCAAGAATCATCGATCTAACCTGTTCCTTCTTGATAGCGTACAGAACTTCATCTACTTCCTTATCTCTATCTTCGAAAATCTCGGTAAAGTGTTCATGAGTTTCAGCTTCGACTTTTTCCATATTTTCAAGACGTTCAAGCTTATCAAATGTCTTTATTGCTTCAACCATCTTGTCTGTAGCGTAAGCACGAACTGCCTCATCAACGTCATCATCAGCCTTGAAGACTACGTATTCCATCTTCTCCTTGCCAACTTCATTAGCAATTTCCTCGATAAATACGCATAACTGCTTAATCTCTTCGTGAGCAAACATGATTGCATCAAGCATATCACTTTCAGAAACTTCATTTGCACCAGCTTCAACCATCATGATAGCTTCTTTAGTGCCCGCTACAGTTAGGTCAATATCAGACTTCATTCTCTGTTCATATGTAGGGTTAATGATGAGCTCTCCATCAACTCTACCCACTTTTACAGAACCTGTAGGACCATCCCATGGAATGTCTGATGTAGCCAGTGCAACAGATGAACCGATCATAGCTGCAACCTCAGGTGAACAGTCATGATCAACACTCATAGCTACGGCAACAACTGAAACGTCATTCCTAAATCCCTTTGGAAATAATGGTCTAAGCGGTCTATCCATAAGTCTAGAAGTTAGAATTCCGTGCTCTCCAGGTCTTCCTTCTCTCTTGATATATCCGCCAGGGATCTTTCCTACAGCATACATCTTCTCTTCATAGTCGCAGCTAAGAGGAAAAAAATCAATGTCCTGTCTTGGCTGCTTCGAAGCAGTAGCTGTACAGTTTACAACGGTATCTCCATATCTAACTGTAACTTGGCCGTTTGCCTGTTCACAAACCTTTCCAATTTCAAGCTGTAACAGTCTACCGCCTAGTGCTGTTCTAAATGTGTGATAATCAGTGAATCTTCCCATAATTAACAACTCCTTCCTGTTAATCGTACTATTTTACTATTAAGATTCGCATTGCAAGCCAGTCATTAGATTGGCTTCGGGATTATATCCCTCCTATATACAAATAAGCGGGATACATATCCCGCTTATATTGTCAGATAATATTACTACTTTCTGAGACCGAGTCTAGCAATAAGCGCTCTGTATCTCTCGATATCAGTATCCTTAAGATACTTGAGCAGGTTTCTTCTCTGTCCTACCATCTTAAGAAGACCTCTTCTTGAATGATAATCCTTAGCGTGCTCCTTGAGGTGTCCGTTAAGGTCATTGATTCTGTAAGTTAGAATTGCAACCTGAACCTCTGGGGAACCAGTATCGCCTTCCTTAGTAGCATACTCTTTGATGATTTCCTGCTTCTTTTCTTTTGTAAGCATTGTTTCTCCTCCTATTTGTCATTCACCCTCACATCGCTACCGTTCGGAGTAACGTATAGCCGAAGCAAGGGTATAAAAATTACTTCGTTATACTATCACACATACGAGTATCTGTCTAGCTTTTAGGCAAATTACTTTAACGTGTTTAAATATGCTTTCGTGTCATCACTAACTCTGAAACTCTCCCTTGCCTTTTGAATGGTTTTGCGATGCACCCATTCTTCTAGCCTATGATTCTCGATATAAGGAATCGCTTCATCATATTGCTTGGCTAGCGCAGTTGCAAAATACCATGCCTTCATCATCCTAATGTAATATTCATCAGATTCAACTCTTGCAACCCATTCCAGATATTTTAAATCAAATGCATCATCGAGATAGAATTCTAGCAACACCCCAATTCCAAATCTTACGGTATAAGTGTCGCCAGACGATATCCATCGTTTAACATCAGTTTCAAGCTTATCGAGATTGTCCTTGAAGGCTTTTTTACAGCTTAGCAGATCACAGCTCGCCCAGTTATCTACATAAGGAAGTAGCTTGTTCACTTCGTGTATAGCCTCGTCATAATCGCTGACCATACAGATTATCATCCCATGGAGATTGACCTCTTCATAGTACTCATGAGGGAGGTCTCTTATAAACTCTTCATAATCATCGGATTTAAAAATCTCCTTTGCAAGTTTCCTTAATAGTGGAGTTCTAACTCCTATTACTGTATCTGAATTAACTCCTGGAATTAGCTTGCATTGGAATTTCTTAAATTCTATGTCCTGCATATCAAAAAGCCTGCTTCTAATCTCTTCTTTCTTCACTGTATTTCCTTTCAATACTCTTGTTGTTGAAAAACATCATAATATTAGCGATAAGCAGCAGAAGTACAACTATAAAAGCTGCTGATTCACGAATTCTTCTAGTAAAGAAGTCCCCGATAATTGCCCCACATATAAAAAACATTATGCATCCATAATAATGAAGGCTCTTTCGAATATAGCTTAAATCCTTCGTCGCCATATACATATTTATATTCATTGTTCCTGTCTTGAGGTTTCCCGTACACATGGTAGTGGAAACAGTGTACCCACGTACCTTCGCAAAAGTCACAACTTGAATACCACACGTCAACGATATAAGCGAATTTGCAAGTAGATTATACTCCTGGGGTAAAAAACCCGCTACAAACATGGCAATTATTTCGAAACAAATGGTGACTTGGCGCCAATGGAGTCTAGTTGGTCTGTTTTTACGAATGATTTTTACATGCTGGGAGATCATTACTCCCCCTGCAAATGAAACTATTGGAATTAAGTAATGAAATACGTTTCGTAGGTTGTGATTACCTAGGCTTATTGCAAGCAGTACTATGTTTCCTGTTGCGGCGTTTGCAAAAACCCCACCTCTACAAGTGTATGAATACGCATCCATAAATCCACCACATATTGCAAGCAATATCCCTATCCTCATTGATTCAGAAGTTTCAAACTCCTTTTTCATCTTTCCCCCTACTCTAAGCAAATGGATCCCACGATTCTTGAGTTTGCTCAGACTCCTCTCTACGAATTTTATTCATTTCATCGATAAGAAGTGCAACAATTTCCGAGTTTCGTTGACCTGCTGCTAGCTCTACAAGTTCATTGACGAGCTCCAACTGCACCATCCCTCTTCTAACTATATAGCGTATCGCAAGCGTTCTAGAATCAGTAATAGCTCTTCTAGTAAGCCTATCGCCATATTCTTCAAAATACTTAAGTACTACAGCTGTTTCGATTGACTTTTCCTGACCTACATCATCACTGTTATGTTCCTCCATATATGAAAGAATTGCAATATCCCTAATGCCCTCCGGAAGTATATAAAGCTTCTCAGGACTAATATGTAGAATCGTCAATCCAGGAACTTTGCTAAATGCATGTTCATCGATAACTTCAATGCTGTTAGGTAAAACAATCTCGCTTAGAGAATTACAATCAACGAACATCTCGTCATCAACGATTTTGGTTCCTTCTGGAAGTGACACCCTTTCAAGAGCCCAGCAATTTTCAAACACACCCTTACCAAACTCTTCTATAGTCTGTGGTAGGATTATCTCCTTCATGCTGTAGCACATCCTAAAAGCATAATTTCCTATGCTCTTGACTGATTCTCCCATTTCAATCGTCTTAATCTGTCCTCTTTCGCTAAATGCCCTATCTGCTATCGAAAACACAAATTTAGGTATCACGACGCGCGACACATTTTCGTCATAATTGATAAGTGTATGTCCTGCTATAAGCTTTGGCATACAACCTCCTTACTGCTTAAGTTCTTCAATCTCGGTGGTAAGCTCCTGCTCCTTGTCACTCATAATGAGACCTTTGCTCCAACGAGAGTATTCCTCACTTCCATGATTTGCGAGAAACCCAGCACTGTATTTATCCTCCGATAGAGTTCTTACAAATATCATCATCTCATTATCACCTTCAAAACTCTTCTCTATAAAAGAAAAAGAATTCTTAAGTTGATGTTGTATAGATTTTATGAGGTTATTTCGCTCATCATTAAGCTTACTCATTTCTCCAGTGATAATCGATGAAGGCTCCCCGATACCTCCCATAACGTTGTGCATGATATCTCTAATTGTCTGAATAGACTTCCTAACTACTCTCTCATTCATCCTAGATATTGAATGTGCCTTCTTACGTTCACGAAGATTGTCTTCCATATCGGACGAGATTGACTTTAAAATATGGGCTGCTTTATCAAGCTTTGCACCGAGAAATTCATCCTTTTGGAACTTTATGCGATTCATTACCTCATCTATAACTTTTGATTTCACAAATTCACGTCTAAATTCTGAACTAAGAGCATCGTTGATTAACCTAACAACAGTTATACGTTCATCAAAAGGCGCATTTAATAACTTTTCTATGGCTTGCTCACCAACTGTACCCAATAGAATACCAGCAATATCGTATTCTCTCCTGTAGCGATAGAACAAATCATAGTATGAAGTAAAATCACGTGCAATTCTCTCATCCTGAATATACTGGCTCACTAGCTCAAGATTAACTTCAATATCATTTTGCTCATATAAGTAAATCATCTCAGACAGGTCAACCCATCCTCTAGCTGTGACAAACAGCTTACCATCAACTGTTAATCTCACACTATAAAAGTCGTCTTTTTTGATGCTCAAGTAATTTAACACTGCAGCATGAACTGCATTATTTCTAGCATATACGAGCCATGGCCCAAGTTCTGGCTCAACGTCAATTCTCTTAAGTCTATCGAGCGTCGCAAGGTCAAACTCCCTTGCCGAGTTATTGTACTCCAGAGGATTTCCTGCTGTGATCACGACCCAACCTTCAGGCAGTCTATGGCGGCCGAATATCTTCATCTGAAGAAACTGCAGCATTGCAGGCGCAAGGGTTTCAGATACACAGTTGATTTCATCTAGGAAAAGCATTCCCTCTCTCTTGCCAGTTTCTTCCATCTTGTCATACACGCTAGCAATTATTTCACTCATCGTGTACTCGGTAGTCCTATAACTCTCCCCGCAGTATTGATGTTCAGAAATAAAAGGCAGCCCTATCGCACTCTGCCTAGTGTGGTGTGTCATTGAATACGACACTAGGGCGATATCCATCTCCTCTGCAACCTGAGACATAATCTCCGTCTTCCCAACTCCTGGTGGTCCTACGAGGAATATAGGTCTCTGCCTCTCTACCTGAATCTTATATTCTCCAAATTCATCCTTTGACAGGTAAGAAATAACTGCATATTTCACCTGATTCTTTGCTTCTTGAATATTCAAATTGTCTCCATTCCACATATCTAGATATGTTTCACTCGTCAAAATACACCTTCATTGCCCATGTCGGAACATCATCGTCACATGCGTCATCATCTACGAATATAAATGCCGTATCATATACCGGTTTTCGTTTCGGGTAAATACCCTTTCCATCAGTAAAATATAATAAACCTCTTAGATTTCTTAGCTCTTTCCTTCGTACGAGTTCATTTATATAATGGAACACTGGGCGAAAATCAGTTCCGCCAAATCCCTTAATTTCTAAATTCTTCAGAAACACATCTGCATCTTCCCTGTTTTTAAGCACTGTGTCATCCTGAATCTCTGCATCACATTGTACCACATGAATATTAAATTTAGCTCCTAGAACATCGTTGTTGCTGAGAATTTCAAAACTTTTGTCAATGAACTTCTTCACCAGCTCACCGTCGGTTGAGCCGGAGGTATCGATTGCGATAACGAGATCACGAATATGCTTCTCATCTTTGTACTCAAGTGGCTCGATGAGTGGCATATCTCTATATCTGTTTAGACCGTATGTATACATGATATAGTCGAATGACTCATCATCGACCTTAAGTGTCTCATGATTTGCGGCGAATTTCCTAAGAAATGTGCTGTAATCTATTCGATTCTCCTCAGCATACTGCAGCTCCCGCTGCATCGTTCCACCGGTATCACCGAAACTATTATCATCCATTTCGAGTGCGGTTTTTACCATCTCACGTATCTTATCCCAGTCCTGATCAGAAAAAAGCGATGCACCATCGCATTCTTCATTACCGTCTGACTTCTCTATGCTCGATACATCAAACTTAGTGATAGTATTATCATCAGGTATTTCCTGCTTATTCTCGTCATAATCCTGCGGACGAGAATCATCTTGCTTTACATCTTCATCTATTTCGGACATAGACTCATAGTATTTAACACCATCGTCAGCTCTATACCATAGTGAATGATTATCTACAGTGAATAGTTCTCGCATTATACTCACTTCAGCTTCAATCGGTGGATCAGTCACAAAAGACTTATATAGCCGATCTACTGAAAGCCTTCCTCGCTTAGCCCTAATTTTTTTTATTTCATCGCGCCTTTCACTACTCTCAGGTGTATTGAAGCAGCAGGCTCCAAGTGACTCTATCATTTCTTCAACAGCTATATCAGACGACATATCCCAGTACAACCTATTCACTTTTTTCGTAATATAGTAATGCTTAAAAATGCAATGGAGCAGTACATGCATGTAATCATGTGTAAATGAGGAAAGACCGCGTTTCATTCTATCAAAGACTGCATCAGTGCTGTAGTAGAGCGTTGTCCCATCAATCATAAAAACACCATGTTTGTCATGCACACAAGCTGTTTTAAGTGCAAAAACAGCAGAGTCCATAAACCGCATACTTGCGACAATCTTGTCCTGCGCTGCGGCAATTATCTTCTCTGCTAAAATTCCATCTTTATTAAATTCTATATCTTTATGTTCATTATTAAAGCTATTTGACACCATGAAATCTCCTCGCTGATTCTATATCATCAGCAATGTGTTCAGTGAGTAGCTCTAAACTTTCAAATTTAAACTCTGGTCTATGGAGCTTGAGAAATTCAATTTTAATGTATCTTCCGTATAGCTCCTCATTTATACCGAATATGTGCGTCTCAATAGATTTATTATAATTACCTATAGTCGGTTTATTACCGACATTAGAAACGCTATTATAAGTAGAACCATTCACTAAAGTGCGTGTAAAATACACTCCATTCATAGGCGATACCTTGGTAAAGCTAAGTTCAATATTAGCCGTCGGAAAACCTATCTTTGAACCGATATGATTTCCACGACCTACAGTACCATCTATACTAAATGGTCTACCTAGATATTCATTAGCCTTTATAATATCCCCAGTTTCAATATATTTTCGTATAGCTGTTGAACTAACTATTTCAGAACCGACTTTTACCGGCTGAATAACACTAGTCTCATATCCGTATCTACTGCCAAGTTCAATAAGAAGCTTGTCATCACCACTAGCCCTTGTGCCAAATCGATAATTAAAACCACAAGATACGCCCTTGGCCTTTAGCTTATCACATAGAATATCTTTAATGAATATCTCTGGCAACATATTCATCGTAACTTCATCAAAAGGTACATCGAATACCACTTCAATACCTGCTTCTTCGAAAAGCTGCAATTTCTCATCATCGTTTGTGATAAAAAGAATACCACGATCGGATTTACCCCCAAATAGCTCACGCGGATGATTCGAAAACGTAAAACAAGCTGGCTTTCCCCCAAGCTTTATTGCCATCTGAACAGCAGATTTTAAAATCTTCTGATGTCCGATATGAACACCATCAAAATTCCCCAGTGCAACCGAGGTTTCAAAATCTGTATTGATATCTGGAAGTGACCTGTACACCTTCATATTAATTTCTACTACCCATTACTTTCTCTGGTTTCAAGTTGCCGTCATTATTCAAGCGGCAAGTTCCGAGGAATTCTCCATCTTCACTGTATAGTCTATATATATCGCCGAAGTAGTTTAGTTCATCCTCTGTAATATCAAAAAGCTCCTTGTTAGCTAATTTACTTTTGTACGATTTAATACCGCAATCATCCTCATCAGTCATATAGTACTTGCGTTCTATTATTCTTCCATTAAGATAAAATGATTCACTACCACTTCTAAGCACAAGCTTTCTGAGATTTACAACAGTAGATTCTCCGCTAAGAATAATCGAATCTAGTTCTGCTTCGCTCATCTCGAGCACATTTTCAAGGTCATATGCGGATTTTACGCTGAAAACTCCGTTTTTTGTTCTCTTAAGTTTAGTCATAGTTGCACCTACTCCCAGAAGATCTCCAATCTCTGAGCAAATGCTTCTAATATAGGTGCCCTTAGAGCAAGTTACGGTAAACGATACTTTTTTTAATGAAATGTCGATAGATATAAATTCAAAATGTCTTATGTCTACCTCACGCTTTTTCGATTCAATATCAATTTCCTGCCCTTCACGAGCATACTTATACAGTGGACGTCCATTAACCTTGAGTGCCGAGTATTTGGGTGGTATCTGCGTAATCGTCCCTCTATACCTGCTAGCAAGCGACTCGATATCTTCTGCTGTAATATTTATTACTTCGCACTCTTCAAGGACTTCGCCGGTAATATCCATCGTGTCTGTGACCTTTCCGAGTTCAAGTTCCGCTTCATACGTCTTCCAATCGTGATCGTAATACTCAATCAGTCTTGTGTCCTTACCGAAACAAACAGGAAGAACTCCCGTCGCCATCGGATCGAGAGTCCCTGTGTGCCCAACTCGCTTTATTCCGAGCTTACGCCTGAGCCTAGCTACTACATCGTGAGACGTATATCCCTCAGGTTTATTAATGTTTATAACACCACTATTTTTCATCATTCGACCTAACAAGTTCAGCTTCGAGAGCTTTCGCAATCTCAGCCTTTGCTTCGCCTATAGTTCCTTCAAAAGTTAGACCAGCTGCACGCATATGTCCGCCTCCACCGTATTTCTCGGCAACACGCGCCACATTCGCATATGATTTTGCCCTCAGACTTACTCTAGCAGTCTTATCGTCGATTTCTTTTAGAATGCAGCCTATTTCAACACCGTCGATACTCATTAGTTTCTGGATTATTCCATCTGATTCATTCATTAAAGTGCCAGTTTCAGCCAGGTGAGCCTGAGTTACAGCGCTCAACACAACCTTACCACCGCAACATACTTCCATTTCAGAGACAACACGACCCTCAAGCTGTATTGCACCTAGCGACTTTCTATTATATATAAGCTGCACAATCCTATTACCATCAAAGCCAGGAATTCCGTATATCTCACTTGCGATTTTGTGGGTTCTAGCAGTGGTATTTGAATGCTGGAAACTACCAGTATCCGTATTTATAGCAGCAAATATACATTCTGCAATAGGTAGAGTAAACTCTGCACCCATCTCACTCGCAATCAGATAGACAAGTTCAGCGGTTGCAGCAGAGCTAGACTCGATGATTCCAAAGTTGAATTCCGCATCATTTTCCATCACTCCATGGTGATCTATTACAGCTCTTTCTCTAGCTCTGTCAAAAACAGAGGCTCTTTCACCTATTCTGCTTCTGCTGCCGCAGTCCACAAGAACCGCAAGGTCATATTCATCAAACACATCGTAATCTCTAGTAACTACACCGCTCTCTAGAAAATCTAAATTGTGGGGAGTCACATCATCAGCAAGGACATACGCCTCTTTACCAAAGCCGCGAAGCACGTGGCATAACGCAGCAGAGGAACCAAGGCAATCTCCATCCATATTTACATGAGGAAAGATTAGAATCTTGCTGTAATTATGAAGCTTTAAAGCAATTTCCTTATAAATATTATTCGTCATTATACTATCTTTCCGGCTTATTTATTTCATCGATAATCCGATCGATATGCCTGCCGTATTTCATGGATGAATCTAGCTTAAAATTAAGCTCTGGAGTATGTCTAAGCTTTATGTCGTGAGATACTTTAGTTCTAAATAGTCCCTTTGCGTTATTGAATGCGTTTAGAACCTCTTTACTAACCTCGTTACTATCTTCTCCGCTCAGCGTTAGAGGTGTAAAGAATACGGTCGCATAGCCACCATCACTCGACACCTCAACAGCTGATATGGTTATTATCCTAGTAGAGAGTCTCGGATCCTTGATGCCATTAAGAAGATATCCTGAGATACTCTTCTTAATTTCCTCACCGAGTCTCCCTTGTCTATAATTCTTTCCCATATTACCTCTCTATTTCCACCATATGGAAGCACTCGATAATATCCATAGGCTTGATATCATTGTATGCTTCGATTCCGATACCACACTCATAGCCCTGGGCTACTTCCTTAGCATCGTCCTTAAATCTACGTAGTGAGGAAATCGTACCTTCGTGAATTACGATACCATCTCTTACGAGGCGGACCTGAGCATTTCTCTTAACCTTACCCTCAACGATGTAGGCACCGCCAATGATTCCAATATTAGGAACCTTAAACGTCTCTCTTATCTCAGCTTTACCGAGAATTTCTTCTTTATACTCAGGATCGAGCATGCCCTTCATAGCGTTCTGTACATCATCGATGATGTCATATATTACGCGGTACGTTCTAATCTCAATCTCGGCATCATCCGCTCTCGCCTGAACCGCAGTAGTTGGCCTTACATTAAATCCAATTATAATAGCTCCTGAAGTTTCAGCCAGCATTACATCAGACTCTGTAACTGTACCTACTCCTGAGTGAATTAAGTTTACTCGCACATCATCAGTATCTAATTTCTCAAGCGACGAAATTATTGCACCAACAGAACCTTGTACATCTCCTTTTATGATGAGGTTCAGCTCCTTTGTCTCGCCTTCCTGAATCTGTGAGAATAACTTTTCGAGTGTAGTGCTTGCATTTTTTGCAAGTACGTCTTCTCTCATCTTTTCCTGTCTGCTCTCTGCAATCTCCCTAGCCACCTTGTCATCCTTAACAGCATTGAACGAATCACCTGCCATAGGAACATCAGAAAGTCCAAGGATTTCAACTGGTGTCGCAGGAAGAGCCTTTCTGATTGCTTCTCCCTTAAAATTAGTCATAACTCTAATTTTACCAGATGTTGTACCAGCAACGACACTCTGTCCAGCTTTGAGAGTCCCATTTGTAACAAGTAGTGTAGCAATCGGACCTTTGCTCTTGTCGAGTCTTGCTTCAATCACAGTTCCCATAGCAAGCCTATCAGGATTTGCACGAAGCTCAAGAACTTCTGCCTGTAATAGAATCATTTCTAAGAGGTCCGTAATTCCCTCACCCTGCTTTGCGGATACAGGAACGCTTATTACGTCTCCGCCCCAATCCTCAACTAGTACTCCATGGTCTGCAAGGTCTTTTTTAACTCTGTCAATATTTGCACCTGGTTTATCGATCTTATTTATAGCAACAATCATAGGTACATTTGCAGCCTTTGCGTGGCTAATAGATTCTATTGTCTGTGGCTTAACGCTATCATCTGCTGCAACTACTAGTACAGCGATATCCGTTACCTGAGCACCACGAGCACGCATTGTAGTAAACGCTTCGTGACCTGGTGTATCGAGGAACACTATCTTTTTACCGTTAATCTTGACCTCAGAAGCACCGATATGCTGAGTGATACCACCAGATTCACCAGCAGTTACGTTAGTATTTCTAATAGCATCGAGTAATGAAGTCTTACCGTGGTCAACGTGACCCATTACAGTGATGATTGGTGCGCGAGGCTTCAGCTCATTTTCCTTATCCTCGCGTAGATCCAAGCCTTCTTCAAAAACCTCTTCTTTCTCTTCAGTTACTACAACTTGCATACCGAGATCTTCACCAAGCATCTCAACAGTATCTTTATCAAGCGTCTGGTTTACTGTAGCCATTATCCCAAGCTTCATTAGCGACATGATAATTTTGCTAACGGAAATCTCTGCCTGTTCAGCTAGACCGGCAACTGTGATTGGAACAGTTACAGCCACTGCACCTTCTGGTAGTAGTTCTTCAATTTCGATTTCAGGCTCAGTAACCTTAGGAGTCTTTTTCTTTTTGTGTTTAACCTGCTTTTCAAGGTTTCTCTCATCAAAGAAACGCGACTTGCTATTTTTCCCCTCGCTGCGCTTCTCGTGTTTGAACTTATCTCTATCTTTATCCTTGTCAAAAAACTTCTTGCTCTTCCCCTTTGACTGCGGCTTATCAGTCATAGGAGTATTTACCACAACCGTTCCCTGAGTTCTCGATGAACTTCTGCTTTGCTTAGAATCATTATTTCTACTGTTCTGTCCATCCCTCTTATCATTCTTTCTGCCACCACGGTCATCCTTCTTTCCGTCCTTACGACCGTCTTTATCAGAAGACTTCTTGCGAGCATGTTTTAGCTTTTCCTTTGGGGCAGATGAAGCATCAAAAATCTTCTTGAAGCGCATCGGCTTGTTAGGAGCATTTTCATATGTCTCCTCTTTCTTTTCTACCTTCTTCTCTGATTCCTTCGATGCCTCTTTGCCTTTCTCAGGCTTTTCATCATTTTTAGCAGTTTTTCCTTTAGGCTCTATTACCTTTTCTTTCTTACCTGCCTTAGTCTCTTTAACTTCATCAGTAGCTGCATCCTTAGTAGCAGTTTTCTTTTTAGTGGACTTCGCCTTATGTTCTGTAGTTTCTGTCTTAACCTTAGTTTTTACATCTGTATCTACCGGCTTCTTTACTTCTAGATTGGCCTTCGCTTCAGCAGCCTCAGCATCTACAGATTCTGCCTTACGAGGCAGTGGCTTTCCTGCTGGTGCCTTAGGTTTATGTGCAAAATCCTTACTAATAATTGGAACAGCCTTAATCTTAGGCTTCTTAGTATTCTTATCGGATTTTGAATCCAATCCCTTCAGTTTGCTAATCGTGTCATTCAATCTATCAGCGTCCTTCTGATCAAGATTCGTGCGTTCTGACTTAACCTCGATGCCCATCGTATCAGCTGCTTTCTTAATATCCTGATATGACACACCGAGCTCTGCCATCAGCTCATTTACCTTTTTCGTCATCCGCTACCTCCTTGTTTTCTCCAGCATCTTGCCTAGTAGCTCACCCAAGCTCTTTTCATCAATCGCTCTCTTGTAAGCTCTGTTAAATGATCTATTCTTACGGGCAGACTCTATACAAGACTCACTTTTACATAAGTACACGCCTCTGCCTTCGCCATTTCCCGTTATATCTTCATAAATTTGCATGCTGCGGCATGTGAACCTAAACATTTCTCCCTTTGGATGTGAAATTCTACATCCAATGCATCTTCGCATTGGCTCTCTATTCTCATTAAGAGCCATACTTATGCTTCCTCTTCTATTTCATTATCTACTTCATTATCTTCCTGCTCAAGCAGCGCCTCTGCAGGCACACCTTCATCTATAAGCACTTCTACTCTAGGTTCATCCTGGTCTTCGTACTCATCAAAATCAAAGCCGCTGTCCTCTAGCTGTGACTTGCTCTTGATATCAATCTTCCAACCACTTACTCTGGCTGCGAGCCTTACATTCTGTCCTTCCCTGCCGATTGCAAGAGAAAGCTGCTGCTCTGGGACCACTGCTGTTGCCATCTTTTCCTTTTCGCTAACATAGTTTATATATACACCTTCAACCTCAGCCGGTTTCAGTACATTGCTGATTAGAACAGCAGGATCCTCGTCCCATACAATGATGTCAATTTTCTCACCGAAGAGCTCATCGACAATATTCTGCACTCTAATACCTCTGTTGCCAACACATGCTCCAACTGGATCAACATTATCATCGTGTGAATATACGGCAATCTTGGTTCTTGATCCTGCCTCACGAGCTATTCCCTTAATCTCAACTGTTCCATCAGCAATTTCAGGAACTTCTAGTTCAAACAATCTTCTTACTAAACCTGGATGAGATCTCGATAGAAATATCTGAGGTCCTTTTGTAGCCTTCTTAACATCGATAACATAAACCTTTATTCTGTCACCTACGTTGAAAGACTCAGTTTTAACCTGCTCAGATAGTGGCAATATCCCCTCAGAGTTACCAACCGAAAGGAACATCGTCCCATTGTTGATTCTTTCAATCTTAGCAGTAACAATCTCTCCTTGTTTATTAACGAACTCATCATAAGAGTTGCGTCTCTCCGCCTCTCTGATTCTCTGCACTACTACCTGCTTTGCAGTCTGGGCAGCTATACGACCGAAGTCTTTTGGGTCAACCTGGTATTCGATGACATCGCCAACCTCGTATCTTTCGTCATACGATCTAGCCTCTTCAAGAGAAACTTCCATCATATCGTCTTCAACTTCTGAAACAACTTCCTTGCTCATTAGAACAAGTACTTCACCATCCTCACGATCAACCAAAACTCTTACATTTGGATAGTTACCGTAGTTTTTCTTATAAGCAAGTTCTACCGCATCTTCAATCGCAGTGATAATGTCTTCTTTTGAAATATTTTTCTCACGCTCTAGTTCAGTGAGAGCATCCAAAAAATCTTTGTTCATCGAATCCTCCTAAAAAATTACCGCTAAATTAATCTTAGAAATTTGTTCTGCCGGAATCACAACCTTACGTTCTCCTATATCTATCGTAACTTCATCAGCCGATTTGCCAATCAATGTGCCAGTGAATTCCTTCTTGCCATCGATTGACTTATACAGCTTGACCTCAACCTCTCTGCCTGCAAATCGGTCAAAATCAGATGGTTTAATCAATTCTCTATCAAGCCCCGGTGAGGAAACCTCTAAAGTGTAGCTTCTCTCAATAAAATCTTCTTCATCTAGCTTATCACTCAAAAAGCGAGTAACGTCTTCGCACTCATTGATGTCAACATATTCTGTATAACAGTCAATTGGCTTATCAAGGTATACTCGAAGCTTCCAGTCTTTACCTTCCTTCTTATATTCAATATTGTATATCTCAAGCTCTTTACCTGTAAGATACTCATTTAGCAAGTCTTCAATCCTTGCAGTAACATCTTGTTTGGCCATAATTCCTCCCGGAAAAAGTCATAACATAAGTGAAAGAGTGGGTCGCCCCACTCTTTCGCTCTCTAACGTTCATGCATATGATATCATAATTCTTTCTGGATAGCAAACTTTTCTACATATCAAAGATTGATACCTGTGCACTATCTGGGAGATCATTAAACACTCCGCAAGCTTTTAGATCTTCGATATTAGTACTTGATAGTTTAGTTTTTCTTTGCACCTCGTCTGTGGATAAAAACGGTCCATCCTTGTAGGCCTCTGCAAGTGAAATTGCTGCACTTCGCCCTACTCCCGATACTGCCATAAATGGTATCTTAATCTTGTCATCGACAACGTTAAACATGCACGGATCTGATACACCTAGCTCTGGTAACGAGAATTCACAGCCTCGAGAGAGCAGTTCGTATATAACTTCATATACTACCTTTAGTTCTTTTTTCTTTGCAGCACTTGTATCATCGTCTTCGGAGTTTAGTGCATTTAGGGCAGCCTTTGCCGCCTCAACACCGCCTCTAGCTACATTTACATCAAAGTTATCAATCTTTGTTGATAACCACGCGCAGTAAAAAGCACTTGGATAGTAAACCTTAAACCATGCCATTCTGAGTGCCATCATTACATATGCTGCGGCATGTGCTCTAGGGAATAGGTACTTGAGTGTCCTACATGATTCCACATACCAATCAGGTACACCGTGCTCTTTCATGATAGCGAGTTCCTCTTGCTTCAGCTCTTTATTTTTACGTACAGCCTCCATGATTTTGAAGGCATTACCCTTATCTACACCTTTGATCATAAGATAGTTCATGATGTCATCTCGGCACGATATCAGTTCATCGATAGTTGCAACGCCGTTTTTAATGAGGTCTTCAGCATTATTCGTCCATACATCAGTACCATGAGAAAAACCAGAAATCTTTATAAGAGCAGAGATAGTTTTTGGCTTAATGGCATCAAGCATTCCTCTTGTAAAGTTTGTACCGAATTCAGGTATACCGTAAGTACCATGTTTGAACTCATACTCTTCTGGATTGACTATATTTAACGCATCGATTGATGTAAATATGCTGAGTGTCTTCTTGTCAGCAATATCTATTCCCAGCGGATCAACACCCGTCATGTCCTGAAGGTGTCTAATCATCTGCGGTACATCATGACCAAGTATATCGAGTTTGAGCAGGTTCTTGTCAATCTTATGGTAGTCAAAATGGGTTGTTATGAACTCAGCATCCCTGTTATTTGCAGGTTTCTGAACTGGGCAGAATTCAAATATCTCTCTATCAGCAGGAACTACGATGATACCACCTGGATGCTGACCTGTGGTTCTCTTTGTCCCCGTACAGCCATTTGCGAGTACAAGTTCCTCTGAATTGGAGAATCTCTTGCCAGTATTTTCTTCGTATTTCTTTACATATCCAAAAGCGGTCTTTTCAGCGATTGTAGCAACCGTCCCAGCTTTGAAGATATTCTCCTCACCGAATATTTCACCTACGAATTTATGAGCAATAGGTTGATATTCACCTGCAAAATTAAGATCGATATCTGGCTCTTTATCACCATTGAATCCAAGGAATGTCGCAAATGGGATATTCAGACCGTTCTTTTCCATATCTGCTCCGCATTTTTCACATACCCTATCAGGCATATCAAAGCCGGTATCATACTTATCTAGTTGATCTGTAAACTTTAAATTATGGCACTTAGGACATATATAATGTGGCTCAAGCGGATTTACTTCAGTTATTCCTGCCATTGTAGCAGCAAATGAAGAACCTACCGAACCTCGACTACCTACGAGGTAACCGTCTTTGTTTGATTTTTCAACGAGGAGCTGCGCTGCCACATACATAACAGCGTACCCATTACTTATGATGGAGTTGAGCTCTGTATCAAGCCTCTCCAAAACTTCCTTAGGAAGTGGATCGCCGTATATGCTTTTAGCTCTCGCATAGCATGATTCTCTTAGAGTTTCATCTGCTCCTTCGATACTCGGTGGACACTTCTCATCTGGAACAGGTTGGAACTCTTCGGTCATGGAAGCAATAAAGTTAGTATTATCTATGACTATTTCCTTAGCTCTATCGCCTAGATACTCAAATTCCTTAAGCATTTCAGCTGTTGTTCTCAAATAGAGAGAATTTGAATTCGTATCATTAAAGCCAACCATTGACATTACGATGTTCCGGTAAATTGCGGATTCTTTATCTGGATAGTGTGAATCTGTAGTTGCAACAACACGCTTTCCGAGTTTATCTCCGAGCTCAACTATCTTCATATTCATGTCGATAAGATCCTGCTTGCTCGTCACATGAGGATATCTGTCGTTATTTATTAAGAAGTGATTATTACCAAGTGGCTGAATCTCTAGGTAATCATAATATGACGCGATCTTTAGCAGTTCTTCATCTGAAGTACCCTTTAATACAGCTTGAAAGACTTCTCCTGCCTCGCATGCACTTCCTATAATCAGCCCCTCCCGATACTTATCTAGAACCTTTCTAGGAAGCTGTGGTCTTCTATAAAAATAGTCAATATGAGTAAATGAAACTATCTTGTAGAGGTTCTTAAGACCAGTAAGGTTCTTGGCGATTAGGATAATATGGTATGTGTTTCTCTTTTTGCTCAGATTGATTTTGCCATTCTCATCATATGCATCATCATCTGGATAGAGATAACCTTCCATCCCATACAGAATCTTAATATTCTTTCCCTTTTTTGCGAGTTTCTTTGCTGTATTTGCAGCATCTGGAAATGACTGCACAACACCATGGTCTGTGATTGCAATAGCAGGTTGCCCCCAGTCGGCAGCTTGCTTAACCATTTCTTCGACATCATTAAAACCATCATTTTCACTCATTCTAGTATGAGCGTGGAGCTCAACTCGCTTTTGCCCATTATAAGCTTCTATCCTGGTGCGCTTTATCGCTTTATTGATGCTGTTAGCAATCATGACGTTCTCATGAATATACTCGTCATATCGAATATCACCCTGTGCAATTATCTCGTCACCTTTTGATAATAATTCATTAGCTGCATCAAATTCCTGCTTGCTCTTAATAAATGTCTTTACAGCAACAGCCTTTGGTCCTCTGTTAATCCTAAGAGTCATAACCCAAAAGTTCTTCTTCTTAGTATCCTTAATCTCTATTTCAAATACCGTACCTGATACAGCCACATTTGTTCGAGCACCAGAAATTTCGGCAAGATTCTCATACGCAGTTTCAGCCATAGTAATTCTCTTGCCAAGTATTATCCCATTATTAATCGCTTTTGGTTTCTCAGTAGGTTTAATGTTTGCTCCAAATCCTTGCTGCTTGCTTTCCCCATAGCTCTCATCGTAGAAATAATTAAACATAACGTCATTTATATTTCCGAGTGACTTTATAAGCCTTTCTCGCATGATGCGCTCTAGTCTTGGTTTAACGTCAAAATTTACGAGCACATCAAGTTCAAGCACTAATCCAGCGCGATCGAGAGATATGTTCTTAAAAGACAGCGTAAGCTCATCTACATGTCTTCCCGCAGATTCACTAACTTCTTCAGGAGTAAGTATTCCATTCGGTACTTCAATCATCGATTAATTTTCTCCATCAATGTATTATTTCTTAGTTGTATCATTTGACACTATGTCAATGAGAGTAGGAATCAGCTCATCTTCAGACACCTTTGCGATTATTTCACCATGTGCAAACACAAGGCCGTCCTTATTGCCACCAGCAATTCCGTAGTCTGCTTCCCTTGATTCTCCAGGTCCATTTACCACGCACCCCATGACCGCGATTTTAAGGGGCTTTAAACCGAGTCGCGCCCTTCTATTACCAATCTCTATGAGTCTCTCTTCTGCCTCATTAGCCATCTCAATTAGGTTAACCTCAGTTCTACCGCAAGTCGGACATGATACAATCTCTATACTCTTCTCCCTAAGACCGACAGACTCAAGGATTCTACGCCCGAATATAACTTCATTTACTGGATCGTCTGTAAGTGATACACGGAGAGTATCTCCAACGCCAGCCAGAAGCAGGGATCCAATTCCTACAGCTGATTTAAGTCGCCCATTTTCAGGTGTACCCGATTCAGTTATACCGATATGAAGAGTATGGTCAGTCAACTCCTTTACCAGCATATGGGCATCATAGTTCATCTTTACATTAGATGATTTAATAGATAGAACCAAGTCGTCAAATCCCATACACTCAATCTTGCCCAATGTATTTATCGCACTCTCTGCAAGCGCAGCGGCAGTTACACCACCATGCTTAGTCAGTAGCTTTTTATCAAGCGAACCAGAATTCACTCCTACGCGGATAGGAATCCCCTTGTTGCCAGCAGCTTCAACAACCTTTGCCACTCTATCATCGCTACCAATATTACCTGGATTGATTCTGATTTTATCTGCCCCAGCCTCAATTGCTGCAAGAGCTAGCTTATAGTTAAAATGAATATCTGCTACGAGCGGCATCTCCGTTTCCTGACGCACTTTCGCAAATGATTGCACCGCAGCTTCATCGGGAATCGCAACTCTCACTATGTCACAACCAGCATTTTCAAGCTCGTTAATCTGCGCAAGAAGTTTCTCGCTATCTCTTGTATCTACATTTGTCATCGACTGAATTGATACAGGTGCACCTCCACCAATAAGAATTCTGCCGCATCTAACCTGTTTAGTCATGCCAATACCTACCTATATGTTAATGTCCAAATACTTTTGCCAAGTCCTGCCATGTGACAAATACAAAAAGTGCCATTAGAACAGCAAATCCAGCTAAATGCATATATCCTTCCACTTTGCTAGAAACCATATTTCCAGTAACTTTTCTGATCAAAACAAATATAATTCTACCACCATCGAGCGCAGGAAAAGGCAAAAGATTTATGATAGCCATATTTAGACTGATTAGAGCTACTAGATACAAATACGATAATGTTCCTGCATGAGCTGTTTTGTTCACAAGCCCTGCCATTCCAACAGGACCTGTCACGCTATCCTTATTTATACCCTTATGCAACATCTGTTTAAGTGCACTTAGCATCTGGCTGTTAAGATTCCACGTCATTTTCGCGCCTTGACCTGTGCATGCAAACACATTGTGCGTCGACTTAGACACTATTCCGATTACTAGCCTGCCATCCTTATCCCTCTCAGGTGTAATGGTGTACGTATGAACCTTTCCATCACGAACGACTACTGCCTTCATAGCTCTACCATCAGTATTCTTCGAAATTGCTGTCACGATATCTAACCATGATGACGATTCTTTCCCATCTATAGACGTTATTTTATCACCAGCGACAAGACCTGATTGAGCTGCCGGTGAATCGGTAACCACCTTATCGAGTGTATTAGTCGGTACACCAACATATATTGTGATTATAATCATCAAAATTAATGCGACAAGCACATTAACAGCCGCACCAGCAACGAGCACAATTAACCTCTGCCAAGCTGGCTTATTGTTGAATGCCCTCTCCTCGTCACTTTCTTCATTCTCTGCTTCCATCGCACAAAAACCGCCTATAGGAATAGCCCTGAGTGAGTACTTAGTTTCACCCCTATCTTTACTTGCAATAAGCGGTCCCATTCCAATTGCAAACTCATTCACCTTAATATGAAAGAGCTTAGCAGTTACAAGATGTCCAAACTCATGAGGAACTGTGATTATCATGAGCATCAATATTGTAAGAATTATCGTTAAAATCATATAAATCACTTTACCTAAAGAGCTCTCTTGCCCTGGCTCTCGCTTCCTTATCAATCTCTAAAATATCTTCAATCGTATTTGATTTAACCAATTTATGTTCATCCATCAATCTACGTAACGATCTCTGTATATCTAAAAATTCTATCTTTCCCTCGATGATCATCGATACAAGCTCCTCATTTGCACCGTTTAATAGTATTGGATAGCTGCCTCCATTTTCAATAGCTTCATATGCCATGGATAAACATTCAAATACATTGGTATCTGGTTTTTCAAAGTGAAGGCTTGAACCCTCCTCAAACAGGTTTAGACTATCACCTGAATAATGAAGCCTACTTGGATATCCAAGTGCAAGACTTATCGGAATTCGCATATCTGGAAGACCAAGCTGTGCAATAATCGACGTATCATCAAACTCGACCATAGAATGAACTATACTCTCCGGATGCACATGAACATCAATTTTATCTGGCTCGATATCAAAAAGCCATTTCGCCTCAATAACTTCTAGCCCTTTGTTCATCATCGTAGCTGAGTCGATAGTAATTTTACGTCCCATACTCCACTTCGGATGATTTAACGCTTCCTGTAGAGAAACTCGCTCGAGCTTCTCAATATTATATCCTCTAAATGGTCCACCAGAAGCGGTAAGCAGAATCCTTCTTACCTTTCTTCCCCTATTTCCTTCTAGACACTGAAAGATTGCACTATGTTCACTGTCTACAGGGAGTATCTTTACTTCTTTTTCTGCAGCCAGCTGCATAATCAAACTACCACCTGCAACAAGGGTCTCTTTGTTAGCAAGCGCAATATCCTTACCTGTCAAAATCGCCTCATAAGTAGGCGCTAGACCGCTTATTCCCATCAAGGCATTGAGTACGATATCAGCATCAACTTTAGCGATTTCTCTTAAACCAGCATCTCCTATATTCACTTCAATAGCAGGAAAAGCCGCACTCACTCGTGCGGCTGCTTCTTTATTTCCAACGCATACAGCCTCAGGCTTAAATTCCTGAATCTGTTTTATAAGATCATCTATCCTATTTTTGCAAGTTAGCGCCACAACCTTGAACTTATCGGGATTTTCTCTGACTATGTCCAAGGTTTGAGTTCCAATTGAACCTGTGCTACCGAGTAATATTATTCTCTTTATTCCCATTTTTCTTATCCAACCTTAACGAATGAAAAATACTGAAAAATAATATACGAACGGTGCGACGAAAAGCACACTATCGAATCTATCCAGTATCCCACCATGACCAGGTATTATTTTACCGTAATCTTTAATTCCCATCTGTCGCTTAAAAGCAGAAGCGGTTAAATCACCAGCCATCGATACCGCTCCACCGAGAACACCTATTATCGCACACTGCACCACGATGTTTGGCATAAAGAAGTACCCGAATAAGGCTGAAAAAATTGATGCCCCTACTAGTCCGCCAATTGCTCCTTCAACAGTTTTTTTAGGACTAAGATTGGGTGCCATCTTATGCTTTCCAAAAAACATACCTGAAAAGTACGCCATAATATCCGCCCCAAAAGCAGCTATTATAACAAGCCAAGTAAAGTGTCTATATCTTGATGCATCGATAAGCACTATGAAATATGGAAATAGTACAACATATACTATACCTGCAAGTGTGGCTATTGAATCGCTAATTCCACGGTTCTTGATATCCCAACCATAGACTAGACTCGCCATAACTGATACAACAAGCCAAACTCCAACAAAATCTGACATGTTCCCAAGTATCAGATATCCAGCATATAAGATGACCGCCATCGCAATCGCTATTTTTCGCGATGGTCTGATATCACATGCATTAAATCCATCAAAGAATTCTTTTACTCCAATAACGGATATTAGAAGTGCAGCTCCAACAAGCCAGATACCTCCAAAATACAGCACCGCAAGCAATGGCAGCATCACTAGTGCCGAGATAATTCTAGTTTTCATTACTTATCTTCCTTCTCTCTCCCGCCAAATCTCCTCTTACGATGCGAGAATTTCTTAATCATCGCTGTAAACTCTTCCGGTGAATAGTCTGGCCACAGGGTATCTGTAAACATCATCTCACTGTAGGCTGCTTGCCATATTAAAAAATTTGACAGCCGTTCTTCACCGCTCGTCCTTATGATTAAATCCGGGTCTGGGATATTCTTATGCAAGACTCCAGTATATAGATGATTTGATACCTCATCCTCTGTCACGTCAACTGATATCCCTTCATCGGCTAATGCCTGTCTATCAATAATAATTTCATTGATAGCTTTGACAATTTCATCTCTTCCACCGTAGTTCAGTGCAATATTAAATACTAGCCCATCGTTATCCTTTGTCTTATCAAGGAGTTCATCTATTGCTCTTACCGAATCACTTGGCAGCATGTTATAGTCACCTAGTATATTGATGCGAACATTATTCTTAATAAGCTCCTTTAGCTCCGAATCCACGTATTTGATTATAAGCTTAAATATGCCCGAAACCTCTTCTGTGCTGCGTTTCCAGTTTTCTGTAGAGAAAGCATACACTGTTAAATACTCGATTCCAAGATTCGAAGCGGTGATAACTATTTGTTTCATCGCTTGCATACCCGCATTATGACCGAATAAACGAGGTCTATTCTTGCTTTTAGCCCATCGCCCATTGCCATCCATAATGACCGCTACATGCTTAGGTATTTTACCAATCTCTATCATCCTATAACCTCATAAAAAGCAAACGTGACCTAGGCCACGTTTGCTAAGAATTACACTTCCATTACTTCCTTGTTTTTGCTTTCAATGATAGCATCGATTTCCTTAACGGCCTTATCTATCTTTTTCTGAACATTATCCAGTTCACTCTTGCAGTCATCTTCAGTAATCTCGTGAGCTTTTTCTTGCTTCTTAAGTTCCTCGTTCTCCTCACGTCTAATATTACGGACTGCAACCTTTGCTTCTTCTCCGAATTTCTTGACATGTTTAATCAGTTCCTTACGTCTCTCTTCAGTTAACTGAGGAATAGTAAGTCTAATTACCTTTCCATCATTGGATGGGTTGAGTCCAAGGTTTGCCTCATTGATCGCATGTTCAATATCCCCAATGGAGCTTGCATCAAAAGGTGCAATCATGAGTGTACGTGGATCTGGTGTTGTGATGTTGGAAAGCGACTTTAGAGGAGTCGGTACTCCATAATAACTTACCATAACCTTATCGAGAAGTGCTGGGTTTGCTCTTCCGGCTCTCACTGTATTCAGATTCTCTTTAAGAACGTTTTTAGTAACTTCAATCTTCTCTTCTAAGCTCTTCTTAGCCATGATTTCCTCCGTAATAGTTAATATAAATTTTTGAATACTGATTAACAAAGTGATGAGCAACTACTCTACTAAAGTACCTATATTCTCACCATTTATTACCTTCATAAGTCCGTTTTCCTCTGCAAGTGCGAATACATATAGCTTAATAGAATTATCCTTGCAAAGCGTTGCAGCCGTTAAATCCATAACCTTTAAATTTTTTTCAACGATGTCCATATACGTTAGGCGTTCATATCTAACAGCATCAGGGTATAGCTTTGGATCTGCAGAATATACTGCATCGATAGCCTTAGCCATGAGTATAACCTCGGCGTTCATCTCAGCTGCTCTCAGAGCTGCAGTCGTATCCGTTGAGAAGAATGGACTACCAGTACCTCCACCGAATATCACAACCTTCCCTGCCTCTAAATAGTCGAGTGATTTGCGCCTCGAATATCCTTCAGCCATATCTCTAATCTCAATAGCTGTCATAACCTTTGCTTCGCAACCTATTGAAAGAAGTGAATCCTGCAAGGCCAAGGCATTCATAACCGTGGCTAGCATCCCCATATAATCGGCAGTAGCCCTATCGATATTTCCACCTGTACGGCCTCGGAAGAAATTGCCTCCACCGACGACAACAGCTACATCTACCCCACTAGCTCTGATTTCCTTTATCTGCTCAGCAGTCTTGAGAGTCACATCCGGATTAACCCCAAATCTATCCTCTCCTGCAAGTGCTTCGCCACTCAGTTTAATCAAAACTCTTTTATACTTAATGCCCATGATAACTCCTTATGATATCTATTTCTTGATGTCTGCTAGGTACATAACCGTAAACTTATTACCGTCTTCTGAAAGCTCAATGAGTTTCTGATATTCTGCTGCTTTCCCGCTGCTGCTCTTTGACTGTATAAATTGCTGCAGCAAGTCGTATACACTATCTTCCTTTTCTGGTTCCATATAATCGAACGACACATCCTTCATTCCTTTGAATGTTCTCACGGTCTTGAAGAAGGTTTCCTCATTACACACACCATCGATTAGTCCGAGCTCCTTAGCCTGATTAGCTGAATAAACACGCCCATCAGCGATCTCTCTTACCCTACTCTCGGACATATTACGGCCCTTAGCAACAATCCTAACAAATTGGTTATATGCTTCATCTATCAGGCTCTGAAGGATTTCACGTTGCTCATCTGTGAGTTCGTTTGTCATGCTACCCATAGCTTTATTTCGGCCACTAGTAATCGTATTGGTCTTAATACCGAGCTTATCTAGCAAGCCTCTGACATCATAAATAGTGCCAGTCTTAACTCCTATTGATCCCGTCCATGTATTTCGATTAGCATAAATCTTATCGCCGGCCATCGCTATATAGTATCCACCAGATGCAGCCTGATCTTGGAAATAGAAATAAACTGGCCTCTTTGTCTTACTCTTATACTTCATGAGTTCCTCATACAATTCGTCGGATGTATAGACACTACCACCTGGCGAATTAACACGGATGACAATTCCTTTATTAGACGAATCATCAATCAATTCATTGATTGTATGCATCGTCCAATTGTGATCATATGTAGCCCTAGCACTGACATCACCAATCTCACCCTTTACATCCATAACGGCAACAGAATTACCTCCAAATGAACTTCTTCCAGAGGATGGACTTAGCCTAGCACCACCAATATATGCGAAAGTTGTGACCACTATCCCTATCGTAAGCATAAGAACAAGGACTACTATCACAGCTATAAGCCATGAATTTTGGCGCTTAGCAGCTTGGTTACTCTTACCGCTACCATTATCCTTGATATTATTATCTCTCATATTTTAATCCCTATATCCTACATATTAATTGATCGCAAAAACGTATAACTATCCATATGTTAGCAAATATCTCAATTATTATCTAGGTGTTATATCAATAACTTCTGCCGAATCCACCGCCGCACTAACGAGATCCTCTACATCTAGTGCTTCTTCGGACTTCTCAATCTTACTTAACTTAGGCTTTGTGACAGGATGTTTAGGCAGGAACACTGTGCAGCAGTCTTCATATGGCTGAATCGAGATGTCGTAGGTTCCAATTTCCTTAGCTTTATCCATGATATCCACTTTATCCATAGCTATCAGAGGTCTCATAACCGGCATCTTAACTACACTGTCTGTAACTACAAGAGCTTCCGCCGTCTGGCTAGCAACCTGACCTAGGTCCTCTCCAGTTATGAGCATCATATCCTTCTTCTTAATCGCAATACTCTCGGCAATACGCATCATGAAACGTCTCACGAGAAGTGTAGTCTCTTCTTCAGGACAGTTTTTTACAATTTCTTCCTGAATCGGCAGAAGATTTACAACATGCATTCTAATTGTCCCCATATAACCAGCAAGTGTCACACAGAGATCCTCAACCTTCTGCTGAGCGCGAGGGCTTGTATATGGGTATGAGTGAAAATGGATAGCCTCAATTCTCATGCCACGTTTCGCCATCATAAATGCCGCAACAGGACTGTCTATTCCTCCAGACATCAGGATTAATCCTTTTCCATTCGTCCCGAGAGGTAGACCACCGAAGCCTTTAATTTTATCCCTAAATATATATGTACCTTCGCGGCGTACATCTACATATAGCTCACAATCGGGGTCGTGAACATCTACTGATAGAACCTTGCAAGTCTTGAGTATTTTAGCACCTACAATTCTGCCAATCTCTGGTGACTGAATTGGAAATGTCTTGTCGGCTCTCTTACCTTTAACTTTGAAGGTCTTGATACTTTCTCTCTCCATCAGCTCCATCATGAATTCTGCTGCAGATTCACCAATCTGTTCGATATCCTTCTTAGCTTCGACAGCTGGACTTACTGAAGCAACCCCAAAGACATTTGAAACCTTCTTAATAATATCTTCTCCATCAATTTCCTTAGGAACCTTCAAGATCATAAGTCCGTCATTCCACTTTGATTCCGTATTTTCATACGAATTGAGAACACCTCTAACTCTCTCGAGGAGTACCCTCTCAAAATACGGCTTATTCATGCCCTTAAGCGCAACTTCTCCGCACCTAACAATATAAATATTTTTCTCGTTCATCATAACCCCTATCTGAAGCTACCTAATCTTCTAAACCTTTTAACCGCTGCCGAAACCTTCGCCGCAGTTTCATCCATTTCTTCTATTGTATTGAATTCAGAGAGACTAAATCTAATAGCACCTTCTATCTCCTTATGCCCAAGTCCCATTGCAGATAGCACATGGCTGTCGCTATTCTTATGAGATGAACATGCCGAACCTGTTGATACGAATATATCATCCTGTTCTAGCGTATGAAGAATGACTTCACCTCTAGTGCCTAGAAATGAAATATTGAGAACTGATGGGCATCGCTTACCATAATCAGAAATCTCAAATCCCATATCAGTAGATCCATTAACCATTATATCATCAAGTTCCGATATTATTCCCTCACGCAGTCGATTATTTAAATTGGTAATTAAATCTTGCTTTTCAGCCAAATTATCATAAGCAAGTTCAGTAGCCAACCCAATCCCTGCTATCCCCTGCGTATTCTCCGTACCAGAACGATATCCGTTCTCCTGACCACCACCAGTTATAAGCGCCGGGACCTTAAGCCCCGACTTCACATACATCGCTCCAACGCCTTTTGGCGCGTGGAATTTGTGACCACTGATTGTAATTAAGTCAAAAGACACTGATCTAAGATTCATCTTGCCAAATGCCTGAACTGCATCAGTATGAAATAGTATATTTGTTCCATGAGCTTTATTGTAATCCTTGACAAGATCATATGCTGCTAAGATAGGCTGAATCATGCCGGTTTCATTATTTACAGCCATCAGCGTGACTAGTATTACATTATCGTCTAATTCCTCTTTTAAACAATCTAGCTTAATAGTTCCGGTATTATCCACATCGAGATAGCATATTTCAAATCCATCTTCAGCTAGTTTCTTGCAAGGTTCCATAACCGCAGGGTGCTCAATTTTAGATGTGATAATTTTATTGCCTCTTCGTCTCAGCTTTCTCGCGGTGCTCAATATGGCGGTATTATCACCTTCGGTGCCACCAGAATTGAATATGATCTCGCCATTTGCCGGGAAGGCTTTAGAAACCCGACCTCTTGCTTCGCGAATCAAATCGGCACCTCTTAGGCCGAGCATATGGAGCGATGAGGGGTTTCCAAAGGCTTCCTTGCTGAGTTTACAGATAAGCTCTGTCACTTCATTGTATTGATTAGTTGTTGCACTGTTATCTAGGTATATCATTATTTCTCCAATATCATTCATTAATTGCTTTTAAAAAGCTCTCCGCAAGCGGAGAGCTTAAATTTACTTTGCATAATCTATTGCACGAGTCTCTCTGACTACATTAACCTTGATGTTACCCGGATACTCAAGCTCAGCTTCAATCTTCTTAGCAATCTCTCTAGCCAGCATCGGAATTTCATCATCCTTAACTTGGTTAGGCTTAACTGCAACTCTGATTTCACGACCAGCTTGAATAGCATATGATTTATCAACGCCTTTAGTAGTATTTGCAATATCCTCTAGGCTCTGAAGTCTCTTTATATATGCTTCAAGAGTTTCTCTTCTTGAACCTGGTCTAGCAGCAGATAGAGCATCTGCAGCGCCCACAAGAACTGCTTCAAGTGTTGTTGCTTCAACATCTCCGTGGTGAGCTTCAACTCCATTGATAACCTTCCAGGACTCTTTATACTTCTTACAGATATTTACACCTATCTCCACATGTGTTCCTTCAACCTCATGATCGATAGACTTTCCAATATCGTGGAGTAATCCTGCTCGTTTTGCCAATCTTGGATCAAGACCTAGTTCCGAAGCCATCATGCCAGCGAGGAGTGCAACCTCTACAGAATGCTTAAGTACATTCTGTCCATATGATGTCCTGTATTTTAGTCTACCTAAAAGCTTAACCATCTCAGGATGTAGGTTGTGCACACCTGTCTCGAAGCAAGCTTGTTCTCCCTCTTCCTTGATTATGTTATTAACTTCCTTTGTAGCCTTTTGCACCATCTCCTCGATACGTGCTGGATGAATTCTTCCATCTGAAATTAACTTCTCGAGTGCTCTCTTGGCAATCTCTCTTCTTACCGGATCAAATCCTGATAGAATTACAGCCTCTGGTGTGTCATCGATTATTAAATCAACTCCAGTTAGCGTCTCAATGGCTCTGATATTTCTTCCTTCTCTTCCGATTATACGACCCTTCATATCATCGTTAGGAAGCGCTACTACCGAAACTGTGGTTTCGGCAACCTGGTCAGCTGCACATCTCTGAATTGCCAAAGTAATTATCTCTCTAGCCTTCTTGTCAGCCTCATCCTTAGTTTCTTCTTCAACTCTTGTTATAATAGCTGAGGCATCTTTTCTAACATCCTTCTCGATTTCTTCAAGCAGAAGGTGTTTTGCCTCATCCTTTGAGTATCCGGAAATCTTCTCAAGTTCAGCAATCTGCTTCTCAATATACTGATCGATTTCCTTATGCTTCTCATCCATCGAGCGTTCGCGTTTTGATAAACCCTCTTCTCTACGCTCGATACCTTCTAGTTTCTTTTCAATGTTTTCTTCCTTCTGAAGAATACGTCTTTCAGCCCTTGTAACTTCGTTACGTCTGTCGCGAATTTCGTTCTCGAGATTTTCCTTGATTTGCTGTGCTTCTTCTTTGGCTTCAAGAACCTTTTCCTTCTTGAGATTTTCAGCGGAACTTTCCGCATCAAGAATTATGTTCTTCGCTTTTTGCTCTGCACTTCCAATTTCTTTCTCTCCGACACGCTTACGCACACTGTAGCCAAGTAGCAATCCAACAATCAGGAATACTACGCCTGCTACCATAGTTATTAATAGCGGTGTCATATTCAACTCCTTATTTAGTTATTTGTTAGTAATACAGTATATTTTTACTTATTAGTTATTAAAAATAAGCATCTCGTGTATATAATCATACCGATTAATTATATATTTTAATGAAAACATAGTCAACTATTAGAGAATCTCTCTAATCACACGTTCCGCAATTTTATTGAAATTTCTGGATATATATGTGTCTCTTTTTGCTACTATTGGTATTCCAATATTGCAAGAGGCACGAATATTCTCATCCTCCATAATCACACCTAGCAGCTGCGATTTAAAACGCAAATCAATCTCAACCAAGCTCGGGCCACAGCCGAGATCATCGCTCACAGGCATAACTCTATTTACGACATAATGTCTATTCATAATCTCATTCTTGATCAGTCTATCCTCTATGGCATCCGCATCTCTAATAGCAGAATAATCAGGTGTTGTAACTATGATGACCTCGTCAGCAGAGCTATGGCATAGATCAACAGCACGATTTATACCAGGCGCGCCATCCAGAATCACAACATCATACTCATTTTTGAGGTGTTCTATAAGTTCATCGATATCCGCCATTGATATGTCTATCCAGTTTCCACCTTGATGTGCAGGAATTATAGCAAGCCTATCCGTAAAATTTGAATTTATGATTGCATCCCTAGGCTCACAAGTCCTCATAATTACGTCATAAACATCGAATATTGCTTCATTTTGAACACCTAGATAAAGATCTAAATCTCTCATCCCCATGTTCATATCAAGCAAAATAACACGCTTGCCCATGTATGCAAGCGTTAATCCGATGTTCGCAGCAAATGTAGATTTTCCCGTTCCACCTTTTCCAGATGTGATGTAAATTGTCTTGGACACCTTGTCACACTCTCCATTTAAGAATCTTGTTCAATAATCCCTTCGCTTCTTAGGCTAACATAGCTGTCATGACCTACTATGATGTGATCAAGTAGCTTAATCCCAACTATCTTGCCAACTGCTTCGAGTCTTTTTGTTGCTGCAATATCTAGATTGCTAGGAGTGGGATCACCGCTGGGATGATTATGCGCAATTATAATAGCTGCAGCACTGCGTCTTATAGCAATGCTATAAACCTCTCTAGGATGGATATCTGCAGAGTTTAATTCGCCAATAGATACTGTATATTCCGATTCAATTTTACACTTTGTATTAAGTGTAAACATCTGAACATGCTCGCGCTTTGCTCCGCGCATGCGATCCATGTAAATCTCAGCTATATCCTCAGCAGTTGTAATAGTCTTACCATGTTGCAGACTTGATTTTCTAACTCGCCTTGCAAGTTCCATGCTAGCCACAATCGAACAAGCTTTGCTAACCCCTATACCATCAACATTTAGTAGTTCTCTCGCATCTACACTATAGATATTCTGCGATAACTTTTCAGTGTAGCTAATCACTTCTTCCGCTAGCTGGATAACCTTTTTTTCGGACGTTCCTGTCCTTAAAATCAACGCCAATAATTCGACATCAGAAAGTGATGATACGCCAGAATACATTAGTTTTTCCTGTGGCAATTTGTATAGGTTTGTATTTTCATTATTCATATATGACCCTCTCTCGAGAGCAACACACTAGGATTATATCAAAACACCCTGTCTGCAACAAGCACAGACAGGGTTCAAAATTTCTTATTTCAGAATATTTATTTTCATTTATTATATTGATTCTAATATCTACCGCGTTGGAGTATTGTCAGATTTTTAAGTGATAGTAAAAGCATCATCACCAGCATCATAATCAACGCCTTTTCAACATATAAATTTTCAGAAACTGTATAATTACATACAATTCCAGCGAGTAATACCAGCATAGCCATAAAGCAGTACCTTAGACGAGCAGCGTACATTATAATTTCTTTACGCTTCTTATTTTTTTGACTAACAGTAGTCACATACTTCACCACATATAGGATGCTAAGTACAGCCTGAAATAATATTATCGCTATAAAACCATACAGAATCTTTTTATCAGTTGTTCCAAAAAATCCAGCTATTTCAGAATGAAACAGTAGAAGTATATCGAACAAAAATATTAGATAACAATATCCTCTAACTTTGCCAAGTGCAATCGCACCTTCTTTCATACATGACCTCCATTACTCTCTGCATGATACTCTTGTAGCCATCGATACAATTGTATTTACGACCTCATCAATAGTCATATCAGAAGTATCTACCATAGCCGCATCTTCAGCTTGAACCAGTGGGTTAAGCTTCCTATTCATGTCCTGATAATCTCTATCTTTGATTTCCTCGTAGATATCATCAAGAATCGTCTTGACTCCTTTTGCCGTAAGTTCATCATATCTACGGCGTGCCCTAACCATGGGATCAGCGGTTAAAAATATCTTGAGTTCTGCATCCGTCAATACGTTTGTACCTATATCTCGCCCATCCATGATTACGCCTTTACCTGTGGCAATTCTTCGCTGTATGTCAATAAGCTTACTTCTAACTTCAGGTACTTGAGAGTAAATCGAAGCAAGTTTAGAAATTTCCTGAGTTCTTATAACATCACTAACATCAACCCCATCGAGAATAATCCTACCATTCACAAAATCAATAGACGTCTCTTCTAACATATTGCGAATTGATATTATGTCATCGGGTTTAATTCCCTCGCGATCAAGTTTCAGTCCAATAGCACGGTACATAGCACCAGTATCGATATACTCGAGACCTAGCTTGTTACCTACAAGCTTTGCGATAGTACTTTTGCCGGCACCACCAGGTCCATCAATAGCAATTCTTATCATTTGCACACCTTAATCCTCATCAGTGGAATCTTCTTCTCCTGTCGACTCCTTTACATATCTCTCTGCATCGTGACCATTTCTATCCTTCTCAAGTAGATTATTAATCTCCTTTACAAATGTATCAATATCTGTAAATCTATGATATACAGATGCAAATCTAACGTATGCAACCTGATCCAAATCACGGAGCTCATCCATGATAAGAGCACCTATCATCTTACTATCTATCTCTTTTTCCATAGTGTTATTCAGCCCACGTTCGATGTTGTCAGCAATTCTCTGCACATCATCGTACTTAACCTTAGTTTTTTCGCAAGCCTTAAGAACACCATTTATCAGTTTATTGCGGTCAAAACTCTCTCTAGTACCGTCACTTTTTATTACCACGAGCAGCGAGTTTTCAATCTTCTCAAATGTTGTAAAGCGCTTATGACACTTGTCGCACTCACGACGACGCCTAATAGCAAGACCTTCTTCAACGGGTCTAGAATCAACAACCTTGGTATCGGGATTACCGCAATAAGGGCACTTCATTTCGTTCCTCCATGTTTAATTATAATAAAAATTTCGTAGCTTATCTTCTATCAAACGTATGAACGCTTTATTTAAATCATGCATACATAATAGTTGGAATTAAGAACAAGCTCTACAATGCTAGCTATTTTGCAATGCTATCCTTAAGAACTTTTGCCATAACCTTTTCGTAAACCATAGTATCGTAAAGATTATTCTGATCAGCATATTTTTCAATGGACATACCCGCAGCCTTTTCATACTGAGAGCGTGTATAACCTGCGTCCTTAAGCAGTTTGTCTAAATACTCCTTGTATTCTTTGTCAGATACTTTGATATCATATTGCTTAGCGAGCGCAAAGAGCACAAGTTCTTGCTTAACTGTATTCTTCGCTGCAACTTTTGCTTCTTTCTCAAAAGCTTTCTTAGACATCCCCATCGAGCTCTTTAAATACTTCTCATACGACATATCATTTTTCTTAGCAAGAGCCTTGTAAGTATCAATCATCTTCTTCTGAGCATCTTTAAGTTCCTTATCAGGGTATTTCTTAATCTTGCTTGAATTTAATATCTTCTGGAATAACTCCTGCTTCTCAGAGCTTGCTGCCTGAGCTTTCTTATCCTTTAGAAGCTGTTCTTTGAGATTTTTCTCATATTCAGCTTTATTCTTGAATTTTGTATTCTTTTTTACAAATTCATCATTATACTCAGGTGTAACAGTCTTAACAAGAGAATTAAGCTTAATTGTAAACGTCGCTTTCTTACCTGAAAGTTCGGTATTATTAGAATAATTGTCTGGGAACGTAACGGTTATATCAAAAGTCTCTCCCACTTTGTGTCCGACTATCTGCTTAGCAAATCCACTGATAAAATTGCTATCTCCAAGATTCAATTCATATCCTGTAGCTGATCCACCATCAAACTTCTTGCCATTAATTTTACCAGTATAATCGATGTTAACTATACTGTCTGCTGCAGCAGTTCCTTCTTTAACCTGTTCCTTAGTTTTCGCCTGTTCCAGCGTAGTATTAATCGCGTTCTGAACTTCAGCATCACTCACTGAAGCATCAGCCTTGGTATACTCAAGATTCTTATACTTGCCTAGTTTCACATATTTACTGAAATCATCATAGTTGTACTTATCTGGTATAGATGCTCCACCGCACGAAGTAAACATGAGTGCACCGGCTACCATAACCGCCACAATTGTCAACTTGCATATTTTGTTACGTGACATATTAAAACCCCTTATATATTGTGTTTTAAATTGGTTATACTTATAAACCTTTTATATATGTTATCATAGCAAAATCGAGGGTTCAACGAGTTTCACAGTAACCACACGAGTATTCCAATTAATAGTTCTAAATTTTGCAATAATAAAGACAGGGTTACTGCCCTGTCCTTTGTGCTAATTATTCTCTTCTTGTTCTTTACGCTTCGCAAGCGCAGCCTCTTTACGTGCCTTTGCCCTCTCTCGCTTAAGAACTTCATTTCTCGCCGTTAAACCCCACCAAGCAACCGCGCAAACAGCAACGATTAGGCCGGCGATAAATATAACGCCAATGTGGCTTAGAAAATATTCCATTATTAGTTAGCCTTCTTTGCTAGTTCGCATAGCTCAGCGAAACCTGCAGCATCATAGATAGCCATCTCGGAGAGCATCTTTCTGTTTAGCTCGATTCCGGACTTCTTGAGACCGTTCATTAGGTTGCTGTAATTAATGCCGTTAGCTCTCGCAGCAGCATTAATTCTTGCGATCCAGAGTCTTCTGTACTCTCTCTTCTTGTTCTTTCTTCCAACGAAGGCAGATCTTAGAGCTCTCATTACAGCTGGGTTAGCAGCTCTGAAGTTCTTGCTTCTCTGTCCGTAGAAGCCCTTTGCCTGCTTTAAAATCTTCTTATGTCTCTTATGAGCGTTTACGCCCTTCTTTACTCTTGCCATATCTTAAAACCTCCCTAAACTACTTTGCCATTGATCTAAGCATACGCTTTGTATCTGCACCGGTAAGCACTGTGGACTTACGAAGACCTCTCTTTCTCTTTGCAGTCTTCTTTGTCAGAATATGGCTTTTATATGCCTTGTTTCTCTTAAGCTTACCGGAACCGGTAAGCTTCATTCTCTTGCTTGCGCCTCTATGAGACTTCATCTTGTTCTTTGCCATAATGATTTCCTCCTAAGTTGTTAATTCATTACTTACTATTCTTTGGTGATAGGAACATAGTAAGGCTTCGTCCCTCAAACTTTGGCTTCTTGTCTATGATGCCGTATTCAGAAACCAGCTCTGCAAAGCTGTTCATAACATCGAAGCCTTTCGCTGTGTAATCACGTTCTCTTCCTCTGAATCTAAGGCTAACCTTAACCTTATCTCCATCCTTTAGGAACTTGATTGCTGTATTCGCCTTTACATTTACATCGTGCTCCTCGATAAATGTGCTGAGACGGACCTCCTTAACCTGCATGGTCTTCTGATTCTTCTTAGCCATCTTATCCTTCTTCTGGAGCTCATAGCGATATTTCCCGAAGTCTAGGATCTTGCAAACTGGCGGTTCAGCATTCGGAGAAACATTCACGAGGTCTAGATTAGCCTCTTCTGCAATTGCAATAGCTTCTCTTATGCCCATAACTCCGCGCATATCTCCATTTTCATCTATCAAACGGACTTCCTTTGCACGAATATCTCCGTTGATCTGTTGTTTAT